>JAEEGL013550228.1_pt1 | contig 74841 bp, 78 predicted proteins | sample 9134231 | NCBI WGS metagenome assembly JAEEGL01 (sample SAMN16246548, study PRJNA631951) | gut metagenome | biome: gut microbiome; feature: rumen; material: fiber-attached | host: Bos | place: Iran: Karaj | collected 2018-10 | reverse complement strand
CATATATATCAAATAGGCAATTATATGCTTCTTTAGTTCTTGCTTCTACAAAATAATACATGTTATATAATATTGTTTTTATGATTCTACTTCTTCTTTCAACATTGACTTACGAGTGTCAGCATTGCCTTTTCCAAACCATTTACGGATCATCATGTCAGCAAGGTCATCTTTGGTGAACTTAATCAAATGCGGATTAGACATCATCTGTTTTGTATCTTCATTAGTCTGAGTACCAACACCCTTCAAGTATTTGATTACAAATCCATTAAGCTTCTTTGCATCTTTGTTGTAGTCTTCACGAGTATAATAAACTCTATGATCTTTGCCCTTTGTAGCTGTGATAATAGGTGTAGTTACACGATATATAAAACCTTGTTCATATAATTCAGGAAAATGATTAGCAAATACTAATAACAAAGCAGCGATCTTGTCACCATCATAATCAGCATCGGAAGTGATGATGAACTTACCGAACTTAAGGTTTTCAACCTTGTTATATTCTCCCCATTGTAATCCAAGAATGTTCACGATGTCATTGAACACTTGGTTCTTCATTACTTGAGTTGCAGTCATTCCAATACAATTCAATGGAACACCTCTCATACGATAGCTTGCTTGTGTCTGCGGGTTTCGAGCCATACGGAAACCTGTATGAGCAGAATCTCCCTCATAAACCCAAAGCTCTTTCTCTGAATTAATTCTTGATGTACAATTGATAAACTTATCTGAACGAAGAAGTTTTTGAGATTGTTTATTTAGTTTTCTGATTTTAGCTAAATCTTCAGCTTCAAGTTTTTGTTTATACCAATCTAAAACTAATTCAACTATTTCAGATTTTTGTATCTTTTTAAGAAAATCTTCTGGTATAATAAACTCTTTACCATCTTTATAGAAATTCTCTTGAGCAGTTGTTAAACATTCTTTAGTCTGTGAATCATAAGATGGATTAGAAATATTAAATACACCAAATATACCGTATTTACCATCAATACCTTTATTTGTTACATCAATTTTATGCTTCTTTTTAAGTACTTCTGCAACAGCATGACCAATAGGTAATCTAACTGCTTTTATATGGGTTCCCTTTGAACATTCAGCACCATTCACAAAAGCAACATCAATAGAACTATTTGGACAAATCCAAATTTGCTTGAGATCATCTTTATAAGAAATTATATCTTCCTCTTCTATATAATCTGAATAAAGATCAATATATTCTTCAAATTTCTTAAACTTCCATTCAGTTGTTTGAACATTATCATTAGTAATTACATTGAAAACTACTTTAAGACCAAGATTAGCAGCAGCTGCATCAATACAACGTTTATGCATAATCTTTATAAAATCTTCAGTAATTCCATTTTCTTTTTGATCAAATCTTTCAAAATCAATAAGAAATGTTGTTTTTGTATAATGTTTCTTAGATGGCTCAATAGTTGCTTTAGATTTCTTTGCCATATTATTGGTCCATTCAACTATCAATTTGTTTTTTCCATCTGCTGATTCAATATTAAAAATTTTTGAAAAGACATTTGTTAATGCACTACCAACACCATTTGTACCAATAACATTTCTATCTTCTGTATCATCATAGTTAGATGATGTACGAAGTCTACCAAAAATAAATTCAGGGACATACATCTTAGCATCCTTGTGCATTACAATTGGAATACCGCCATTATCCTTGATAGTTATTTGGTTTTTTGATTTATCTCTCAAATCAATAGTAACTTCAATTTGTGTAAGTCCCATATTGTCTTTACGGCGAAACTCATCACAAGAGTTACTTAAAATTTCATCAAATAACTTAAGCATACCAGGAGAATATGTGATATCCTCCATAGTCATTTTGCCTTGATTGTCATTATAAATAAAAGATTGTCGTTCCTCTTCCTTGATTGAGCCAACCCACATACCTGGGCGAAGCAATACATGATCTCGTTCAGATAATTCTTTATATTTATCTTCTACTCTTTTTCCAACCATAATTAATTATAAAAATAGAACTTAATCTTTATTTTGTTCATCTGCATCAATTATGTCTCCTTCTTCAATTGAATCACATATCTTATTAGATAACCAAGATTGTACCCTACGAAAAGAATTATCCATTGTCAATCCTTCGTATTCCATGATTTTAGTGATTGTCTTGTAAGTTTGCAATAATTTTGCTACATTTATTATATTCATTTTATATTAATCAATTTTTTTCTGCTTTATATCTCCAGTCTTCAATGACATAAGTCTTACTCAAATATCTTCTACCCATTGGATCCTTTGCAAGTCTTAATACAGCTCCAAAAAAACATTCAAGAACAGAGTCACCCCTTGATCTATTATTTGCTGTCTTTGTACAGGCACCTTCTGTATACCAAATTGGTGTTGTGCAAGTCCAATAAATGCCATCCCATTCTATGTTTAATCCATAAGTTTGAACAGTCTTATGACCAAATTCATAATCTTCTTCTTGCCATTGCTTAGGTAACATTGACAAAAGATCAGCAATATCATATTTCTTTTTAAGTATTCTAATACCATACTTTTCAAGAAGACCCATTTCAAACTCATCAAGATATTTGCGTTCTGGTGTCATAATTCACAATAACTAGTGTTAATAATAAATAGAAACAAATGTTGAATAATTCAAAAAATAAATAACTTATTATTATATAAATTAAACAATTAAATATAATGATACCATTATTAGAATATATAATTGATAAAAAAACTAAGATATTGAATAATTTTAAATATAATGATTATCTATCTATTGAAAAATTACTAAGAAATCAAAACATAAAAACAGATATTAGACAATATGATAATGGTATTTTATATATTTTAGTTGGCAAAAGTAATAGAAACCCAGAATATAATTCTCCAATAAGTATTGCTTTTAATATATCTAAAAAGAAACTTACTGATGAATTTGAAAATAATCATGAGGTTTGGGTACAAATAGTTGATCATTTAGATAAAGATCCAAAAGTAGAAAATTTTTATAAAGACTTAAATATTAATTTTAGTGATAAACTAACAGAAAAACAAGCAAAAAAATCAGGTTTATATAAATTTGCAATAAACAATAATGGAGACTTTATTGATTTTTTAGAATTATATAAAAAGAATTTGATGAAATAAAAAAGCCAGTATTAAACTGGCTTTCATATTTTATATAAAGTTGTATATACTTTAACATCTATATAATCTGGTCGTTCAAAATACATATTAAATAATAATTTGACTCTTTCAGGATCAAGTCCACCAACTCCACAACCTAAAAGAGGAAATGCAAATGACTTCATACCATTAGCCTTACCTGCAGCTACGTCATGTGTAAGTGAATCGAATCCAAGCATCAAATACTCATACTTTGATGGCTTTCTCCAATCTTCTTTTGAAGGAAAATTCAATATCCATTGAGGACCTTCATTGAACATGTCACCAATATAGAACCAATGAAAGCGTCCAGGATATAGTTTTCCATCTCTACATACCTTTTTATAATCTTCAAACATTAAAGGCCATCTATCTTTAAATTCTTTAGCTATGCCTTTACCCATGACACCTATACAATTAACAGAATTAACTATAACTTCACATTCTGTGTCAAATATGCTTTCATTGTCTATATATTGAATCATTCTATTAAAGAAATTATTATTTGCTTATCTTCTGCTGATATATTATTTCCTATTGTTTTCAAAGCTGAAGTGATTATATATTTTACTTTATTTGGATTCATATTCTCTGACTCAGCTATTTCAATGATACTTAATTGATATGGTAGATCTATTCCAAAACGTTTTCTTAATAATCTTGCTTCAAGCTCTCCTAATTTATATAGTTCTTTTGACACAATTTTTTTAAACATATCTTGTCTTTCTATGTTTTCTATATTTTCATCTTCTACTATAAATTCTTCATTTGTCAATGGAGAAAGCAAATCATCTTGATAATTATCATTTGTATAAGGATTTATAGAATCAAGATATATTATACTTACAGGATTTTGTTCAATTTCACTATCTTCATTTTCATCATCTTCATTGTTTGCTTTAGGTGCTTTGATTATCTTTGAATATTTGTTTATATCTGAAAGAATATAAGCTCTAATCCATTGGAAAGCTACTGAAGCAAAAACAGCAGTCTTTACATTTTTCTTTGTCCAATTTATAAATTCTTCTTTAGAAGCAAATCCTTCTTTAGGTAATTTATCAATAGTTGAACTAAGATTTTTTGCATATTCAAAACTATTATTGACTATTTCATTTGCTTCTTCATATGTAAATTGTTCATTTGGATGATTTTGTATATTATTCATCATATTTTTTCTAAGCTTAGCTCTTTCTGTATCAAACTTTTCAAAAGCGACACATAATCCATAATTACCAGCTTGGATTAAATCATCAAAAGATATTCCATAATTCTGATATCTTTTAGCACAATTTATAACAAGTTTAAGATTGTTTTTTATGAATATATCTTTATTCTCTGGCAAGAATTCTAAGTCATTACTTTCTGACATAGGATGCTTGATATATTCTCTTTTTACATCATTGAAATATATGTCAATGTTATTATTGAAAGTTTTACCATCAGCATAGTATTTAACTAAATATGATCTTGCATGACCTTTAACAGCATTCATTAATGCTTCTATAGAATCATATTTATTTTCTAAATCATTTTTAAGTGCTGAGATATAATAATCTACTATAGCTCTTTCAGAACATCCTTTAAGATTTTTTATATCATCTTTCAATAAATTAGAGAATGACTCTAATATAAAATCTAAATTAAGTATAGCTTGTTTTTCTAAATCTTTATGTAATTTCTTTAACTTTTGGTTTGTGGTCTTATTAAAAACAATATTCACCGCTCTATTAAAAAATATTTTTTAGCGGTTTGATTAATATATTAATATAGAAAAAGTGATGCCAGAAATTTAATCCTAACATCACTTTTTTAAATAATTTTAACAAAAATTATTGAAAAATATTGAAATTAGAAACTAATGAACTTTGGAGTTTCTGTGCATTATTAATCAATTCTTTAGCTTGAGTTTGAACTTCTTGAGAAGAATTCTTTGCTGTTTCAAGTTTATTCTTTAATTCAATATTTTCTTTCTTTTGTTTTTCTGAATTAGTTTCTAATACTTTAATTTGTTCTCTTAAATTCTTAATTTCCAATGAACTAGCTTCTAATTGTTTAAGCTTATCTGCTAATACATCATTTTTGTTTTTTAATTCATCGTTAGATTTAATTAATTCATTTTGAAGATTATTATTCTTCTCTTTCCATTCTTCTAATTTTTCTGTAGCATTCTTGCATGTCTCTTCATATTGAGTTATTGTATTTTCAAATTCAGCAATTTTATGATTTGCTTCAGCAAGTTTATCTGCTATTTCATCAGCTTCTGCAACTTGATCATTCCATTTATTTTCAAGTTCCATTACTTTAGCTTCTAGTTCAACATTTTTCTCTTTATAAGAATTTAAATTTTCAACATTTGAAGCTTTTATAGATTCAATTTGATTATTCAAATCTTCTATAGTTTTTGTAAGTTCATTGATTTTATTGTTTCTTGACTCTAATTGAGCTTTTTGATCTTTAAATACTTCTTTTGCCTTTTCTAGTCTTTGAGTTAAAACCTCATTTTGCTGTTTAAGTTCATCCATATTAAAATTTAACTTAATTTATTAATAAATGTTAATTAATATTAATATAGTAATATGTTAAATGATTTTAAAGATATTTTTCATTTATTTTTAATTAAGTAAAAAGATATTTTTAGTTCATATGAGTAATAAAATTTACATATATACTTCAGATGAAATTTCAGAAAAGTCAATAGCAGAAAGACAAGAAGAAGTTTTAACAGAAAAATATGGAGAAGAATTTGTTTTCATCGTATGTGAAGACAACTCATTTATATCTAATGATGAGGGAACAGCTGTTTTAATACAAGAATATTTTGAATAATAAGAAATTAAGTTTATAATATAATTATGGCAGTAAATACAAAAAAGATTTCAAGCTTATCAGAAAAAACATCATTAGATGGTGATGAATATTTGATGGTTGTAAAGAACAATAGATCTTATAAAGCAAAATCTTCATTATTCACTTCAGATAAGATTGAAGAGATTAAGCAAACAATAAACAAAGGTGATGGTGCTAATAATCCTATTATTGTAAAGACATCTAGTGGAGATATTGCTACTTTTAATGTAAAAAATGGTACAAAAGGTAGTGATGGTGCAACAGGTAAAAAGGGTGAAAAAGGAGAAACAGGTAATTCAGGTATTGCAATATATAATGAAAATCCTGATTATTTAATTGTTGATTCAGTAGATGGAACAACAATAGTAGATGGTGTTGTCACAATATTAAATGATAAAGAATTAGCAGAATCAATCTTGTCAGCTAGACAAGGAACAATTATAAACAATAAGTTAGACAAACTTAAAGAATGGTATGGTACACAAGATGATTATGATGAACTTGTAGCTACTAATAAGATTAATGATGACACTAAATATTTTATAGTTGGTGAAGAATAAAAATAAAAATCATTTCATAATATGGCTCTATACGTAAACAATAATCAGATAAATACAATATACAAAGGAAAGCAAGTTGTACAAGCTGTATATCAAGGTCTTAAGCTTGTATGGCAATATATCAAAAGTTGCTTTGGTCGTGGATATTGGATTAATGACAAAGCTTGGTCTGATTCAGATGGATGGGCTAACTAAAAATTATATAGCATATTACTATGGCAGGAAATACAATAGAACAAATTTTCAGAATTTCTGAGCTTACTGAGTTAGCTAATGTATCTAACAGTAAGACCATAATAGCATATAATAAGAATAACTATTTCATAAATACTGATTTAATAAAAGGAAAGAAAATCAGTAGAATGATAATTAATGAAAGCCAAAAAAATGGTGAAGCTAATTCTTTGACTTTAGTTTTTTCAGATGGAACAACAGAAGTATTATATGCATTTAATGGTACAGAAGGTAATAGAGGAAAAACTGGAGAAACAGGTGACAAAGGAAATACAGGTGCAGATGGAGTTGTTGACACTAATAAAATAGGTGTTACAGGTATATTGCAAATCATAAATGAATATAAGACTAATGAAATAGAAAGCGATAAAGAAAAAGCTTGGTCTGCTTATAGAGGAAAACGTGCTTATAATGATTTAGTTAATTTGAATGAAATATTCATCACTGATGATCAATATCAAGTATTGTTTGATCCAGAAAGAATAAGCTATATAGTTGCAACTTTCACAACTTCTGAAGATAATGAAGAAGTTACATTGTTTAATAATGATACTAACCCACATACTGTATATAATAAATTTTGGACTTATGAAGAAAGTGATGTTGCTACATATTATGTAGTTACTAAATGGACAACAGATTCAGAAGGTAATGTAATTCCAGAAAGATATGATGCTGTTATTGCAAATCTTTGGACAGATATATATGAAGGAGAAACAGAAGGTTATTTCTTATCAACAAATAATCAATTCAAAGATGGTGATAATATATATTTCTATGATGAAAAGGAAAATACTTATGTAAAATTAAATCCAACTGAAAACGGTGATTTAGATTTTCAATATTATAGCACAAATATGGAAGAATATATAAATGTTCATTATGATGGATTAATGAATATTTATGATTATTCTTTAGATTGTGTAAGTGAATTACCTAAGCCAATATATAAACACAGTACACCTAAATCTTATAAAAAAGATGAAGATGGAAATGAGACTGATATAGTTGATGAATGGAATTTTGAAGAAGTTACTGATTTAACTTCATTAGATAGAACTGGTGTTACAGAATATTTTTCAGCAGAAAATGAAAATAGTAAGATTACAAATCTTGATGAATATTTAGGAACAACACCTGATAGATTTTTTGTAAAAAATTCAGAAGGAAAATATATAGAAGTAAAAGAATCTTCTATTGACAAAGAAAATCTTCAAGAATATATTGAAGTTGTTGTTGATAAAGTTGCTAATGAATATGCTTTTACAAGAACTTATAAAGTAAGACAAGGAAGAGAATTTGTATATGCTTCTGTAACAGAAGTGTATAAAAATGGTACTATAAATATATATTCTTATTTCGATAATAGAGAATATTATACTAGTAAGCTTGTAGAAAAAACTGATGATGAAGGAAATATTATATATGAAAATGAATATACAAAAATCACTAGACCTTATTGGATTTTTGCACAATTCACAACATTTGAAGAAGATGAAAACATTCTTTTGTTGAATAGCGTATATGAATGGCCTGGTGAAGAAGACAATAGCATTATAGATACTTCTGCAGAAGATTATTCAGACAATGATGAAGAGTTTATTGATGGAGAAAAAGTATTTGTAGGAGATTTACCTATACTTTATAGAAAAGATGGAAATGAATATATATTAGTAGATGAAGATGATGACATTGATTTGTCAAAAGAAACATTCTACATATATGACAACAAGACAGAGATAGAATATAAACCTATTTCTGTAGAAGATATAATTGATTTAGAACCTGGTACAGTAATATATACAAAAGATGAAAATGATGAATATGTTTTGTATAATGCTATAGAAGATGGTGCTCCTACCGATGAAAATGAATATTTCATACAAGATATAGTTGAAACATATTATCAACCATTTGATGATACAAAGAGTGAAAAGGTTATATTTACTGGTATTCCAGAACAATTACCTATAAAATTCTATCCTTTGAACTCAAATAACAATATTGCTGTATTGAATTATGATTCTAATATCATAACAATATATGATGATGGTAGAATTGCTGCAATTGATAATGACAATTCTCATTTTGATGAGAATAATGAAATCCATACTTCTATAGATTATGTTCTTCCTAATGGCTTTGCACATACTTTGAATATAGTTGTCCTTACTCCTATGAAATCAATGACAATGATTTATCAAGACTCAGAAGAAAATGCAGAAATAAATAGAGGTAAGACTTCTGCAAAAATAAATGTAACTGATTCTACTAAAAACTATGAAAATACAAAAGCTATAATTGAATGTGTAGCTTCTCCTATTACTACTTCTAATCCAAGAGTTGAATTCACAACAAAAGACAATGTATTGTTTGGTAATACTACATTTAATCAAGAAATCAATACAACTACATTAGAAGTCTATAGTGACACAATTGGCAAAGATATGGTTATCAAATCAACTTCTATTGATGGATTTGCTAAGCAATTTGGAGTTGAAAAATCATTATCATTAGAAGTAATTCAACCAGTTGACAGTGTAAAATGGCATGATATACATTTTGCTGAAGGTGATACAGAGAAATCTCATTTAGGAACTATTGGATATACAGAAGATGAGATATATAACCATAACATGGAAAATCCAGATGATACATGGGATTATGAAACTATTAAAGATTATTCTGCAACTTTACTTAAAGATGTTGAATATGAATTAGTTTTAGATATTCTTCCAGAAAATGCAAGTTATCCTCAAATGATTTGGAGATCTTATGTTGATGGTGAATTAGATTCTTCATTTGCAAGAGTTGAATCAAGAAAGATAACAATCATTGATCAAGAAGAAATATCACATGAAGCAACTTCTGAGGATATTGACAATGGATATGAAGGAAATGTTGGAGATATTATAATTGATACTCCTGAAATTTCTCATCAAATAACAAAATATATATTGACTTGTCCAAAATTAACTGATGAAATTAATGAATTAAGATTAGTTGGTGTAAATGAAGATGCTATAACTAAAGAAGTTTCTCATACTATTGAAATAGTTTTAGAAGTAATCAAGTCTGTCGAAACTGTAACTATTTCACCTTCTTCATTATCAATAAATAATGGAACAACTAAGAAACTTGTTGCAACATTAGAGCCTGAAGGAGCAGACTTGTCATTTGTATGGGAAAGCAAAGATCCAAATATCCTTTCTGTTGATGAAAATGGTATAATAACAGCTAAAGCTCCTGGTATAACTGAAATATATGCTAAAGCTTTAGATGGATCTGGTAAAGTTGGAAAATGTAATGTTACAGTAACTATACCAATGATTGATATCAATATCATTTCAAATGAAAATATTGATAATGGTATAATATATGTAGGAATTGGAAAGACTTCAACTATTTCAGCTGATACTTTCTATGCTGGCACTTCAAATATAGATAATATTGAATCTTATATGTTTGGAGTTGATTGGGCTTCTTCTAATAATTCAGTTGTAAGTGTACAAGATAATGGTAATAAGACAGCAAATATAACAGGTAATAATCTTGGAAATGCAACAATTATAGCTTATGCTAAAGATGGTTCTGGTACTTTAGGAACAATACAAGTAAAGGTAATTAAAATGATTGAAAGTATAGATTTTGATGAATCAGTCAAAAATATAACTATTTCTTTGAATGACTCATTAGCATTGACACCAATATTTAATCCTGAAGATTCTACTAACCAAGTAGTAAGATATGAATCTTCTGATGAGACAATAGCTATAGTTGATGAATGGTCTGGAATTGTGACAGCAATAAATGAAGGAGAAGTTGATATAACAGCTTATGCAACTGATGGAAGCCTTGCAACTGCTACATCACATATAACTATTATAAAAAATTTATAATCTAGAAACAAATAGTTTAAATAATTATGAATAATATATATACAAACTCAAAAAATCTAAACTCTGTTTTGATATATTCAGGTGACCAATCTGGATTTAACCAATCAAATGGAGCTGCATATTTATTGTCAAATAGATTAGAAAACAGTTATTTGAGTGATTATGGATATTTGAAAGTTAATTCTTCAAATGAATGGTATTGGACTAAATATCCTGATATCTTATATAAAGATACTAAGATGAATTTTTCTAAAATGAAAGATTTGTTTGAAGAAGGAAATTCATATCTAAACAGACATTATAATGTTAATGGTACAACTTCTATTGTTGGTGTAGAAAATTCAAATAATGTAATTGTTTCTAGATATTGCGCAGAATATTCATATCAAAACAATTTAGATAATATATATTCAAACTCTGATAATTATGCTGCTGAAGATATAAATAACTTCTTAATGTCATTGAATTATCAAGGTTTCAATAAAGGTACTCAATATGTTGATGGAAAAGAAGTTACATCAATACGTATTGGTGCTAAGACATTCAGCTGGCATGAACAAGGAGAAACAGCATATACATTTATAGAAGAAGAATCAAAAATGGCTTATGTATGTTTTTCTTATTCAAACACAAATAGTTATACAAATCTTAATTTCTATACTGAAGAAGAAAAGAATTCATATTTTGAAGGAAATTCTTATATGTTCTTGTCATATTTTGAATACAAAGAAATCATAGAGCAAATAACTAAGAAATATCAATATCAAAATGATGATTTTTACACTTATATAAGACAAGAATATGAACCTATTATTGATACTTTAGAATCTTCAATAAAAGATCAACTTGTTGAATATGAAGATAAATATGGCAATAATGAAGATATATATACTTATTATATGTATGACTTTAAAGTTGATTTGCCAATGACAATCACAACTAAATCTTTTGGTGACAAGAAATCAATATTCATGGTAAGATATAATAGTGAATATGATCACTTATATGATGATACAATCAATTTGACATTCAATGCTTCTACAGGATCTGAATTACTTACTTTATCAGCTTATAATGCTGGTATTGGTGCTTTAAGAAAAGATACTATAGGATTTATTGAAGGTTTAGAAGATGCTACATTAGAAGAAAATGAAGTTTGGAATCCAATTATTGGAGAATCATTGACAGATGAAAACATAATTTCAATATTGAATCCTTCTAATGTAAAAGAATTAGACATATCTAAATATGCTATTGGTGATATTGATTTGACAAATACAGGTTGGGTTAATAAACAAACTCCAAATATGACTTCTATTGTAATTGGATCACAATCTGTAAATGAAAATATAACTAAAGTATTAGGATTGAATGATTTAGAAAATCTTGAATATATTGATTTACAAGGACTTTCAAATCTTTCATCTACACCTGCTATAAATAATTTGAATAATTTGCATATATTCAAAGCAGCAAATTCAAATATTGAGACCTTTAAACCAGCTAATAATGTTTCATTATATTATGTAAGTTTACCAGAAACAATCAAATCATTGAATTTGAATAATATAACTTTTGAAAAGAAAGATTTTGCTTTATTTGGTGAAGCTACAAAATATGATGGATCATTCAATTATAACATTTCAGATAATTTGGTAAGTGTTTCATTATTGAATATTTCTGATAATGAATTTACTTTAAGTTTTGTAAAAGCTTGGATGGATGTATTAAATTCAGCAAATAATATTAAACCTAAATCTTTAATATATCTTGATTTGCAAGGAATAAACTGGTATGAAGATATAGATATAACTCATTCATTATCAGTTGAAGAAATAAAAGATATGTTTGAGTTTGATATTAATAATTTAACAGGTAAAATATTAGTCAAAGGTAATGGTAACTATGGAATGCTAACAAGAAAAGAATACATGGATATAACTAATCTTTATGGATTAAATGCTTTCACTAATTCAATTTCTACAGATAAAGTTTACAAAAACTTGACTTTACATAGAGTAGGAGAATGTTTCCAAAAATATGAATATATATTCACTTTAGAAAACAATGGTGAATCATTAGAGAAATATGAATTCTATCATTTAGCAAGTGATGATTTGAATAATAATTCTTCTATATTGGCTGTAAATTCTATACTTGAGAAAATAAGTGGACAAACAATCCATTTTGTAAATGACAAACATATGGGTTGCATGACTTATGACTTAGGAATACATATTGACACTACTGATACTTTACCAACTTCAAAAGTTGAATGTGGTGATTTAGTATTATATAATGGTGATACAATAATGTTATTCTATAAAGATATACCAGCTAATAATGTATATCAATATATAAAATTAGGTCATTTATTTGCAAACAAGACTACTGGAGCTCATCTTTCAGATGATATTACTAAGATAAAATCTTGGTTACAAAACAATGATATTGCAAATATAAAATTTGTAGCTTCTGAAAAACCTGAAACAATAAATGAAATGACAATTGTTGATGATAATGGAAATGAGGTTACAAAGGATTCACCTATTTTATTGAAAAATGAAGAAGATAATAATATAGCATATATAAACATAAGAGTTGACAATGAAATTGATTATGAAGAAGCTCCATTTAAAGTTTTGAATGATAACAAAGAATTCAAAGTAACAAAAGTACCTTCTAGAAATGGAGAATATGTAACTTATAAGATAGAATTATCTACTGCTAAAATGAATGATATCATTTATGATTCTGAAAACTATACTTTCAAAATAGAACTTAATCTTGATATTGAAGATAGTAATGGAAAGAATGCAGGTAATTGGATTTATAAATTAGTATATGTAACTATCAAATCTTCATTAGATAAAAGTGGTATAACTGAAAACGGTATTATTGTAATAGATGAGTCTACAACATTTGTAGATGGTATATTGACAATAGATGATTCACTTTGTAATATTGAAAATGGAATACTTATTTTAGAATAAAAAATATAAAATTAATATATAATTATGGATAATATTAAAGGAATAAAAATTAAAGGTTCTTCTGATGTTTATGGTATAGAAGCTACTTCTATGAAAATAGATAATGAAGAAATTGCATCTATAATTTCAGATTTAAAAAGTACAGCTGCTGATATAGATATATTAAGAGGAAATATAGCAACATTACTTGCTTATAAGTCAGAAGTTGAAAATACTTTAGCTGAAATGAGAATAGAATTAGAGAAACTTGGTGCATATGATCAAAATGATGAACCAGGAGATTCTAATAGTAAAGATTCTTAAAATAAAAATATTATATTTTATATAAAGCTGGTTAGCATATAATTGTTAACCAGCTTTATCATTATATAAATATATAATTATTTTTAAATAAGAATATTTTTAGCCTTGAAAATATATAACAAAAATAAATATAAATTTAACGCATATGGCAAAAGCACTTTGGGAACAGGAAATCAACAAAACTGTCGACTGGGCTGGCGATACTTCTACAGGTGGAGCTGCTGTATCAGGATTTTATGTTCAAAAGTTCATTAAAGATACTTTGAACAAAAAGTTTGGTTATCTTTACTTTAATGCTGAAAATAAAAAGTATTATGTTTTTGCTGATAGAGAAGACTACTTAGAATGGGTATCTGATCAATCAGGTAAAGCTAACCTTATCCTTGCTACATTTGATGCTCCAGCACCTGCTTCTATTAAGCTTACTTTGCCTGAGAATTTGTCAAGAACAGTACTTTATGGAGAAGAATTTGATCCTATTACTTTCAAATACTTCATAGCTGACTCTTCTGGCAACCCTCAAGCTGAGCAAGTTATTTTAAGAGTATATGCAACTGCAAAGACTGCAGGAGTCACAAGAACAGATGTTGTAACACTCCCTATTGATTACACTCATTTTATGGATGAAGAAAATGGAGGTTCTGAGTATAGTTATACAAGAATTAGTAGACTTTTGACAAGTGATGATAACTATGATGTCACTTTCACTTTAACAACTTCTACAACCCAAGTTTCTGCTTCATTTACCATGGAATATAAAGTTGTAAATTTGTCAATTTCTAATGATTTTGATTATTTGACAGCTATTGACTTCTCAAAATCATCATTTAGTACTAATGTTGTTACAAATGGTGGTACTGGTTTGCCAAAGATATTGAATTTGTATATTGATGGTGTTCCATTCAAACAAATTCAAAGAAATCTTGGTTGGCCTGCAGGAAGACTTGTAAGTACTGGATATGCTACTCCTGCTACAAACAAGACATATACTCCAGTTGAATTCTTTATTAGAAAGATTGATGGTACACCTATTACATGGGCAGATATGGAGTTGACAGAAGATGACTTTACTAAAGATGGTTCATTAGATTATGAATTATTTGCAAAGTATAACAAAGACTCTGGAACAAAAAAGAATGATCCTATTTTTGAAGAAGGAATACATACTTTACAGATGTCTGCTGAAATTAATTCAGGTTCAATAATATCTTCTAAAGTATTATATTCTGAATTTGTTGTTATTGCTTCAACCGAAGAGAATAAGACATATTTGCTTTACAAGACAGAAGTAAATGAATTAACAAGTGTTGATTCAATTATTCTTCAAGGAACACAATATAAACCTATTACATTTAGTGTTGGTGCTATAAATACAAGAAATAATGCTATTTCTATTTCTTATGATTATTACATTCAATCAAGAGATGATGATGGTAATTTAATATATGATTCAGATAATAATCCTGTATTTGATGAAGATCCTATTGAACAAATTCCAAAGGTTCTTAATAGCGGAACTCAAGATGATGTAAAATATACTTTGAAATATGGCGGAGCTTATAATTTGAAAGTAACTTCTCCAGAAGCTGAACAAAGCCTTAATATCATCATCATATCTAAAGAAGCAAACTTTACTATCAATGAAATTGAGACAGGTAACATTTACAAATATTCAGCAATGAATAGAAGTAATGATGACCCTAAGAAAGCTGTTTGGTCTAACACATCAACTCTTCACTCAATGGAAGCTATTTATAAAGCTGATGCTACTTTCAATGATCACATGACTTTCGTTAAAGGTAAGACTGGTTGGAATGATGATACATTGATATTGAAGAACAATGCAACAGTTACTTTCCCAATAAATTTGTTCAGACCTACAAGTGATTTCTTAGCACAACAAAGTGGTTTCACTTTTGAAATTGACTTTGAAACATTTGATGTTCAAGAAGATGAAGCTGAGATTTTGATCTATGATGATCCTGGTTATAAATCAAGCTTGAAGATTTTTGCTACTTCTGCACAATTCACAACTAATGCAGGTACTACTATCAAGACAAACTTCAAAGATGGTGAAAGAACAAAGATTGCTTTCATCATGAACAAAGTTGATAGATTAGTAAACAATAAAGTTGTTGATAGTGAAGGTAATATTGATACAGATGATGACAACAACCCTAACACATTATTCATCATGGTTAATGGTGTTCTTGATAGAGTTGTAAAATATGGTACAGGTAGTGGTGCTGTAACTGATGATTCTATTGCATGGGCAAATCCTCAAGGTCCTAACAAAGATAGCTTCACTATTGGTAATGTCCATGGTAAAGCAGGTGTAAAGATTCATTCTATAAGAATTTATAACAGAGCTTTGAAGCTTGATGAAGAATTCCAAAACTACTTGAATGATGCTGATGGTGATAATATCACTAAGATTTATGAAAAGAATAATATTCTTGATGGCGGTGAAATCAGTGTTGATTCTGTAAAAGGAATGATTCCTACTATGGTTGTTGCTACTGACTATATAGGTCTTTGTGGTTTGGATGCTGCAAGAAAGAAAGCTAATACATTAGCAGAAGTTCAGTTCTTTAACCCAATTGAAGGTGAAGAAAATACTGAATTCTATGCACGTCAATGTTGGATGTCTTGTCAAGGTACATCTTCTATGGCTTATCCTGTAAAGAACTTGAGACTTTACTTCGGTAAGACAAAGAACAAGAATACTTTCCAAGATATTAATGTTATAAAGAAAATTGGTTCTGATGTATATACACCAATAGATAAAGAACTTTATACAACTCCAGAATTTGCTACAGAATTCTGGCCAGCATCAGAATATGCTAATGCTGGTTCTGAAGCTATTGAATCTTACACAGATAAGTTAATGCCTTATAGCACTAACAAGAAAGCTGATGGAGATGAAGGTTCTGAAATATTGATAAGTGATAAGATGACTTTATGCTTGCATGAAGGATATCACAAGATTGGTGCAAACAGAACTGTAGAAGGTAAAGTTACCCTTGTAAACAATTACTTGAGTATTACAAATGAATATGACTCAGAAAATATAGTTGATGGAAAACCAGAAGCTAACCAAAGAGTACAAATTTTCAAAATTGATTTGACAAAATCTCCTTTGAAATATAAAGATGCATTTGGTGATGAACATATTGCTTATTCTATTTCTAAAATAGCTGGTTATCCACAACTTGAAGATGGAACATATTCAGACTCTTGGAATAAGAAATTAAGTGTAAATTGCTTTGTCGATTGTACAGATGAATTAATCGGTATGACTGAAGATGCAAGAAAGACTTATTTGACTAATTTCTTGAAGTCAAATGACTTGTTTATTTCAGCTTATAGACCTTTATTGCATAGAGGTGAATCAATAACTTCTAATTCATATAAAGATTATATCAAGCAACTTTTGTACTCTGGTGTAAAGATTTACACAAAAGTAATAACAAGAGATGAAGAAGGTAATATAACTCAAATCACTTATGAAAGATCTAAGAAATTCAAAGAAAATACTTTGTTCTATAGCTTAGGTTCTAACTGGAGACAATATAACTATTCTGGATGGACAGATAGATGGACAATTAAAGCTGACTATGCTGAATCTTCTATGTGTCATAATGCTGGTGTTGGTCGTCTTTGGGGCAATGCAATGAGAAATGTCAATATTGATACTCATGGTTATGTTGGTAGACAATGTATGACACATGCTCAAGAAGTAGTTGGTGATGTAATTGATATTCGTACTTCATGTGATGGTAAACCTATTGTAATGTTCTATAAACAAATCAATGGATTTGATGAAGAAACAGGTAGACCTACTTATGCAAATCCTAAGTTTGCTGGTCTTTACAATATAATGACTGATAAATCTTCAACTAAGTTATTTGGATTTGAAGATATCAAAAATGAAAAGGGTGAAACTATATTTGAAGCAACCAATACAGAATGCTGGGAATGCACAAATAATGGTTCTAACGTAATTAAAGGTTTATCACCTGAATTTGATGAATCCAAAGGTGAAAATAACCTTTCTGGTGTTGATTTGTCTAACTTAGCTAATGTAGATCGTTCTTCATTAGGTAAGAAGAGACCTTTATGGGACACTTATGAAGCTCGTTGGCCTGATACAGGTCAAGAAAGACATGAATATGATCCATCATCTAATCCTCTTGGAAACAACTGGCCAGATGATACTTATGGTGTAGACACTAAGAACCTTGAAGGTTTCTTAAGATGGGTAAACTTCACTAAAGATGCATTGAACTTTACAGTTGGTGAAGGAAACCAGAAGATTGATGGTTATACTGGTGATGTATTCGTAAAAGTCACTGGAGGTCCTACTCAATTGACAGCTATTTGGAATGCTTATAACAGAGCTATTGAAGACAATGATGAAGATGCTAAGAAGACAAATATGCTTTACTTGAAATGGGATAAATCAGGTAATACAGTATATACAGAAATCGGTGGTGAATATCAATATGTTGTTGGTAATGAAACAAAGACCGATACTGTTCAATTTGTAAAGACTGATGACAATGGTGAAATAATTGGTTATGAATTTGACTTAGATTGGTACACAAAAATGTGGCAAGTTGACATGAGTAAAGTCAATAAGTCATTAAATACAGAAAAGATTGCTACTGATATATATTTGGTTCCTATACCAAGTTTCGATGCTAAATGCCGTTGCACAGATGAAAAGACCGGTGAAACAGATGAAGCTGAACAACAGAAATATTATGTAGATACTTATGTCACACCTACTGGTGATGGTAGATATAAATATCTTGATGATACTGGAACTGAACAAATTGTAACAGGTGCAGCTATTGGATTAGATCCTGATCTTCATATCCATACAATTGATGGAAATCCTCTTGGAGCTTCTAATGGATGTAAAGGTAAGACTTATATGCAATATTTCTCAGCTACTAAGGGACAACACTTAGATTTGCCTAAAGTTGCTGCATATTATATCTATTTGATAAGATTCGGTGCTGTTGACCAGGTTGTCAAGAACTCAATGATGACAACAGAAGATGGACAACACTACTACTTCATCAACTATGATAATGATACTATTCTTGGTGTACGTAATGATGGTCTTCTTATTTATAACTGGGATATTGATCGTAACTCTTATGATGATTCACTTCCAGGATATGCATATGCTGGAGCTCAATCAGTACTTTGGAATAACCTTGAAATGGATGAAGAATTCATGGATATGGTAAAAGATATTGATAATGCTTTGAGTAAACAAGGACTTCTTTCTGCAGATGCAGTATTGACATGGTTCAATGAAAGACAAGAAGGAACTTGGTCAGAACGTCTTTACAATGCACAAGAAAAGATTAAATACTTGTCAACTGTAAAAGATGACTTTACAACTGACAAATATTTAGGATTCATGCATGGTCCTCGTCATGCACACCGTAGTTGGTGGGTAAATCACCGTTGGGAACTTTATGATGCAAAATGGTCATCTGGTATGTATTCTAACATGAAATCATTTATGAAGTTCATTGTTGACTCAGCTACTAGACAAGCTCCTGTTGATTTGATTGCTATCACAGCTGCAAGTAAATATCACTTCACAATGATGAAGAATACAGCAGTATTGAATGATAGCTGGATTAAAGAATTGAAAGCTAATGAATCTGGAACTTATTCAACAACAGAACCTATACAGATTGGTGACCCAATGTATTTGTTAGGAACTCATAAGATTAAGATTTTGAACTTCAGACCTATTGCAGCTCACGTACCTGAAATCAACTTGATTATTGGTTATAAGGCTACAGATATGTATGGTAACACAATTGACTCTAACTGGTATGATGATAATGGTTCTTTGATGACTAAACTTCTTATCGGTTGGAATGATATTGATGAATCAGCAACTGCTCCTACAATTGGTGGTTTGAACCGTATCACTTCACTTGAAGAAGTTGACATTAGAGGTATGAAGAAACTTAATGATGGTGAACCAGTAATCTCTGCACTTGCTAATTTGCATCGTTGGAGATCAAAGAATGCTCACGCTTTAACATTTGAACCTGCATCAGGTGTAAACTTATATGAAGTTTCATTATCTAATGAATTGACTTCAATAGCATTGAATGATGTAACATTTATGGAAGATCCTAATGAATATATTCCAATCCAAAGCGATATCAAGAGTGGTAGAGCTGGTATTGATGACTTTGCTCAAACTTATGGAGACTTCTTGCCAACTTATGGTGAATCTGCTTACAAATACTGCTTAGAAGGAAATCACTTTGAATTTGATTATGCTCCTACTGAAAATCTTAATAGTGTAATATTCAATAATGTCAAAGGTCTTGATACTTTGCAATTTGTATATGATTGGATAGCTAAACTTAAAGCTAAAGGAAAATCAACTATAAACTGCAAGCTCAATATCTCTGGTGTTGATTGGACTATTAAAGATACATTTGATGAAGAAGGAAATGTTGAAAAGACAGCTGTAGAAAACTTCATTGAATTGTATAGAACATTTGATATTACAGACACTAAAGGTGAAAAATGCTTCAGAGGTGTTTTCACATTAGATTTGAAAGAATCAGAAGATGGAGCTGAAAGAAGCTTGACACCAGAAGAATTTGAAAGACTTACAACTATATTTGGTGAAGAAGCTTTCAAACCTGGTAATAATAAACTTGTTATTAACTGCCCAGCAGGAATGTTCTTAAGTGTAACTGGACAAACAAGTGAAGGTAATGCTAGCATTGGTTCTCTTGGAACTCATAAATTCTACAATTATGTACAAGGAAATGAGTTAAAGATTAATGCATCTATCTTCCCAGTTTCAGAAGAATTAGAATATGTTTATGCTTTAGGTATAGCTGGAGGATATGCTGGTTATGATCCTAATACAAGTATTATACTTGATAAATCATTAGGTAAAGGTAAAGAAATTTATACTTTAGCAAATGGTGATATCAAACTTGAAAATAATATTAATGGATATGCTATATTAACAGCTACTGCTGGCAAAAACATAGGTACTGGTGAAAATGATTACTTAGTTATCAATGTATTAGGATATCAAAAGAATAATCCTACACAACCTGACCGTAACAATAACTATTGCACTAAGTTTGGTTTAGAGCCTATTTACATAAAGATTGCTAAGAAAATCATGCCTAGAGAAAATGAAGTTCATATATATGAAGGAACTACATTAGCTGATACAGGTGATTATACAATTGTAAATTCTGAAGATCATGAATTCACAATACAATATACTTCAAATCCTAAACCAAATGTTAAAATTGATTCAATTTCAGTATCATTCAACGATACAAATGCTAATCAGCATGATCAATCTACTTATGATATTGAAAATGATGAGACTATAACTTATGGTTTAATTAAACCTTATGCAAATGGTGAATATGTATCAATCGATAATGATGAACAAAAATTCAAATTTACTGTAAACCATGATATATTGTATTATTACAATAATCCTGATGTAAACATTTACATAAAAATGAAGTATGAAAATGGTGAAATCATAAATAAGACTCTTCATTATAATGTACTTTGTATACCTGCAAGTTCAACTAAAGGTATTGGTTTATATGAAGTTGAATCAATAAATGAAGAAACAGGAGAAATCACTTATAGTGCTACTGCAACTTCAAATATTGTAATTGATAAACTTGGAACAAGAAGATATGTCATAATGATGAAATCTTCAAGCGAAGTTTATGATTATAATATTAAATATGAATCAGAATTGAATGCTCCTACAGGTATTTCAGGATTCTCTGTTGAAATCGAAAATGGATATCAATATCCTGTTTTGACATTGAATGTAAATTGTAATAAGACAACTTCTGTACCTGATGGAATGATTGGTATCACAATGATCCCTGAAATTCATAATGAAAATGTTGTTGATATTTCAAGAGACTTTGGTTTGATATTATCAATATTCTATCCTGATACTCTTGAGATGTCAAGAGTAACTGATGATGGTATTAAACTTGTAGCTAACTCTACTATGGCATTATCATCAGATATATTTGATATTGGTATTGCTGATGGAAAATCTATAAGTTCTACTGATGGATATTTATATTTGAATACAAAAGCTCTTGGAAATCAAAATGTAACTATTGATCATGCAATTTATGTAGATAAAGTTACTATAACAACATCAGCTGGTAGTGAAGATTATCATCCAAATGGTTCTACAACAATAGAAGCTATAGATGCTCCAAATGCTGATGAAAGCAAGAAAGGAACTCTTGGATTGAAACTTATATATGATGAAAATCCTGTTGAGATTGAAGGTGTTGAAGTACCTTCAGTATCTGCTTTGAAGATTACTTCTAACCAAGTAAATGGTATAAAGAATGAAGCTACTGTAAAAGTTGATTGTAAAGTAGCATTTGATATTGATCCTAATAATGTTAATGATATACAATATATGTCATTCAATAATTCTCAGGTAATATCATTTACATTCAAGATTAGAAGATCATTAGCTTCAGGTACTTCTTATAAGAAACTTGACAGTTTCGATGCACATGCTACTGATACTATTCCATATTATCAATGTTATGCTGTAACTAAAGATAATGAATTCTATTCTATTAAAATAGATAGTACATTTACTGCTACAGCTGAATCCTTGAATGCTTTAGATCCTTCTAGAACTATGATTAACAATGATGAATGGGTAGGTGTTGGATTTATAATCAATAGAGGAGGTAATGTAATAAATGATGAGAATTCTACAAATAGAAATCCTATCCCATACTTTATCTCATTAAAGAAGTATATTGCTTATAGATATACACCTAGTTCAAATATCAATCAATGTTCAATTTTAGCAGGTGATACAGCTGCTCAAGGTAATCCAACATATGATAAATTAGGAGCTTACTACAACAATAATGGAAATGTAACTAACCAGACATTATATAATGGTAATTATATTACAAATACTATTGTTTCAGTAAGTAATACAGCTAAACCTCAATATACAATTGATATTGTTGATACATTATTTAACACTGTATATAATGATGGTTTATACATTCCTTCTTATAAAGAAATTAGCACTATAGTTAATGCTAATGAAACTAATATGAAGTTAATGAACGCTGCTTTACAAGCATTGACTGAAGTCACTGACCGTGAGATGGAACTTATATTTGGTGATGGAAATGAATATGAAATATCAAATATCCCTACAGATAATAGAGATTTAGATATGATTAAAGTTCCATTCGCTTTACAAGAAGATTCTATATTCACTGAGATAAGTGCTCATAACAGTTCAAGAACTATCTTAGAATACATGTTTGGTACTGGTACACGTAGATATATAGATTATGGTTCTTCAACAATACATAATGCTGCTATAATGGGTAGATTATATAAATATGGTGTAAGCTATGGTATGAATGAAGATAATTCATTTGAAATAAAGCAAACAGACCAAGGTGTTAAAGATGCTATTAACTTAGTAGTCATACCATTTGTTAAAGTTCAATAAAAATATGTTAAAGTTATAATATGTCTAAATTAATATTTTCAAAAACTGGTTCAGTTAAAGAATATAAACCTATCTATGAGCAAAATGGAAAATGGCATGTATGCTTTAACTATAAAGAACAAATGAAAGAAGAAGAACCTAAGTTCAATGGAAAACGCTATGTTAAAAGTGGAAAATTAGTTCCAACAGGAGAATATAGCTGCAATTACATAGTGTTTGACATCAAACCTAGTGTCAATAATATTCGTTATGAGTTAGAAGAAATAATTAATGATCAAGTAACTAACAAAATAACTAATAACTTTGTATGGAATGGTAATAAGATAAACTTATCAAAAGAAAACCAAATGAACTATAAATCAAATTATGATTTAGCTGTCCAGACAAGTGGATCTAATCTTCCATATAGAATAAAGACAAGAAAAAATGGCAATATTGAATATATTTCATTCTTTATTGTTCAAGACTTCACAAAATTCTATACAGATATGCAAAAACATATCAATAATTGTATAGAAGAAGGATGGAAACAAAAAGAAGAGATAGATTACAGTGTTTACAAATAACTTAGTCTAATGCGTTAATTTTGAAAAAGGCTATCTAAATGATAGCCTTTTTTTATTTTTATATATAAAATGATAATTTATAAATATGAGTCAAATAGGAATTCCAAAATATAAAGACTTGATAAACAAAGAAAAACTTTTAAAAATGAAAGAAGCTATTCAAAATATTACATTAGCTTATAAAATATTGAGTGATGAAAAGAGTGTAAATAACCGTGAAAGTGAAATACATGAAAAATATGTCCCTCAATATAATGAAGATATGATTGCTTTGAAAACTTTAAGAGATGAAGCAATAAAAATAATGGATGCTTGCAATGAATCTTTATACAATATTTCAGCAAGAGCAATTGCTCAGCATTTCTATAATTGGGATGAAGATAATATTATAGAAAATTAAAATAGACATATAAAAGATTTATTCTAAGACATTTTTATTGAAAAGTAATAAAATATTATAACTAAATTATATATATTCTCTATGGCAAAGAAAATAATCGAAAATGAAATAAAAAAAGAAGAAAAAAATCTAAATTTTTCATGGTGTGGATATACATGGAAAAGCACAATGGATGGAAATAGATTAATTCATCCTAGTTATCCATGGTATTGGTATAGTAGTGAAGAAAATGTATTGGTTAGAATGAGAAATGGAGAAATCCATTTCTATTGCAAATATAACCCTAAAGACATTAAGCATTATAATGGAAATATTTATCATCCAACTTATGAAGCTGCAACAATAAGGTCAGTTGAAAACTTTGGATATGGTGAATTCTCTTGTGAAATGGTAATGCCAAAAGGAAAAAACTTATCTGCATCATTCTGGTTAAGTGGAAATGGAAATTGGCCACCTGAGATTGATATTGAAGAAGGTTGGACAGAAGAAAAAAATACTTGGTTTAGAATAGGTGAAAACTATTTTCCTTGGTTTAAGCCAAGTTGGAGAACAACTACTAATGTCCATTATAGAGAAAATGATTTGACAAAGACCCATGTTGGATCAAGAAACATATCATATTGCAAACAACCAAAAGATCCAGCTGAAAACTGGATAGAATACAAATGTGTTTGGAAGCCTAATTCTATAACTTTCTATGCAAATGGAAAAGAAGTAAGAAAAATAACTGGAAAAGTTTGCAGAAAAATGGTTGAAAACTTGAATAATCCAGAAAAAGGATTTAATATGAATGTGATTTTCAATGTTTGGCCTGGAAATCCAGAAACACATAATATTGAAATAACACAACCAATGAAAATAAGAAACTTCAAATATAAACCATTATAATAAAAAAGCAGCTATAAAGCTGCTTTTTTTTAATCATTAATAGATTTATAATAAAGTAAAGTTGGATTATTTTTCTTAACACATTCATCAATTTTTTCACCAACAGTTTCAGCATATTTCTTAGTGTTGAAAGGCTTAGCTAAGATATGAAAACCATGAAGAGTTGGAATGACACAAATAATGCGTTCAGGATCCCTATTTTCAGAGCACTCAAGAATAATATCAATATAATGATTGACATTTTCAGTATTCATTTCAATATTATCAATATCAACAATATAGACTTTCTCACCACGGATTTTACCACAAGCAGTTGAGTATGCAGACTTTAAAGTATGGTAACTTTCTTGAGTATACATAGTTACAAATTCCTTCATCATCTCATTTGCAACACCCTTGAAAGATCTACGAGCAGGATGAATGTAAACTCTACCATTTACTAAATCTGCAATACCTTTCATTTCATTTTCATATTTGTCAAGTTCATCAACATTTCTAATAGTATAGAACTTGGTCATACGGTTCTTGTTATTACCATTGATACCAGCTTCACCAAGATGGCCATCTTTACCACGTACAAGAACTTGGACAAAATAGAACTGATCCTCATTACAAGGACGTTCCTCAATCATTTTTCTAATAAGCTTAAAATTATCAATTACTTTCATATTTCTTTTATTCTAATTTTCTACCACAAAACGGACAAAATTGTATCTCTGACCATGCTTCAATATGTCTTCCATGTACAACTATTTGGAAATGATAATCTTCATCATGTGTATCACAATCATCATAAACCATATATAATATTGCTTCATCTCCATTACCAAAAGGTAAACCGGGAGTATAGTTATTTTTACTATTTACTTCTTTATTATTTAAATCACAATATTTGCACATTTTATAGATTTTTTATTTTTTTGAATACAACATTTTTACCATCTTCTCTAAAGTCTTTTGAACAGAACCCTGCAATTTCCTTAATTCGTGATTGATTCATGCACTTTCCCATAAGATAGCAGTCTTTGCATACCATACTATTATTTTCTACAACTTCAAGAATTGTTATCTTTTCAGGAAGTCCAGGTTGGAATTCTGTGATTCTAAATGTGTCACCAATTTCTCTATACAACATAGTTACCAGTTTTCTATAGTGTAAGGTTTTTCATCAATTAGTTTTCCATTTTTGTCATATTTCCAAATGTCTAACACGCCACTGCTTTGGTTGAATGCAACTTTAGCCACATTCTGCATCCATTCTGGATTGACCATCATAAGGTATTCCATAAGTTTCATTTCAAAAGCAGCACCAACAAGATTCTCTGCTTCATACAATGACTTTCTTACATCTGTATCTTCTTTAGAAACTGCATTCCAAAGATCTCTTAGCATTTCACAAGCAGTATGGAAGCTTTTCCATTCATGTCTCAATTGTTTCAAAATGCCTTCTTTAAACTCTTCTTCGGTATAGAATTCATTCTCTTTATATGGAAATGCTATGACATTCACTTTTGCATTGTCTAATATGTTTGCAGTTAATTCCATAAGTATATTAATTAGATTAATAAAAGATTGGACTATCTTCATAAAACTTATCACCGACATTATACTTCTTATAAGTCGAGTAACTTACTTCTTTATCATAATCACAAGACCATCCTTGGTATTGATAGTGCCCAACTGGACGGTTGCATACATGATATCTATATATAATATGATATTCTGTCTCGGTTGCACGACCGCCAATTACATGCCAATTGCTACCAAGATTGTCGTACTTGTCTAAGACAACAAACTCATATTTTAGTTTTCCATATTCTTTGTCTGAATTGATGTCTTGAACAACTCCATATGCTATTCCATAGATTGCTGCCGCAGCAACTATGATTGCAACAGATACTTTGATGATAAATCCAGTCTTGTTCATATAATAGTATTTATAAGTTTCAAAATCTTTTCTTTCACAATTGGATGGTCAAACTTCTCAGGGAACACTAAAGAAATCATATCATCAAGATCTTCATCATGGTTCTTGACTGCATCAATCATTGCATCAATGTATGAGTCAAACTTTGTAGTGTCATATACCATAGTACCATCTTTCAGGAAGAAGAAGTTTGCACGTTCAGCAATGATATCTTTTCCATATTTTTGGCGTTTTCTGCTCCAGAACTCAGTAGTATAATCACATTCTAACATTTTGCTATTATTTTGTTGTTTATATTTAAATTTTATTCCACCAAGGTTCTTCTTGATCTTCTTGTTCAATTCTATTTATTCCAAGTCTTTGTTCTTTTAATATAATATTATATTTTCTAACCCATAATAAATCTCCAGCTTTTCTATTATGTGTAGGTTGAAGAATCCTAATCTTATATTGTGTTTCTGACTCATCAATGACAACACATTTGATTTTATGTTCATTGAAACAATTTCTATTCCAATCTTTTATTTTAAGAATATATGTAGCTTCAATTTCCATAACTTATCAATTTCAATTATATATAGAAACAAAGTTATGAAAATTCAAAATAAAAGAGGCATTTTTTGAATACCTCTTTATAATCCTAAAACTTCAATAAGTTTTTTCAACGCTTGTATTGGATTTATATATAATACACAATAATGCTCATCAAAAAAATATTCTTGGTTCATATCAGGATATGGATTCAAATCATGTATAGCTTCTTGGAATTGACACCATAAATCAGGAATCTTCCACATTATATATTCTTTGAATATAGGAGAAATATATTTAGAATATTTTTCTTTATATTGTTGACATAATAAATATATTTGTGCAGTAATTTCTGCTTTTGTTCTTTCAGACCATATTTCCATTAAAAAATCCTCAGCATAAGCTTTTACATCTGCACAAAATTCATATAATAATGATTCATTGAATTCATTTTGGTTTTCTATAAAACCATTAAATTCATCCTTTTTTATAAATTGTGAAAGATGTGAATTTGGATTTTCTTGATATGTTTTTATATCAAAATTATAAGGTACAATTATAGCCATTATGATCCATATATAATTAGTTTATAATTATCAAAATCAAAATTTTTGTATATAGAAATCAAGTTAAATATACAATATTCATAACCTGAAAATGCAGATACTTCATTCTTATCTGTATGTTTTTCATATCTGAATTGCAAATCTGTTTTCCAAAAATAAATTTTCTGTTTTGCATATTCTTCTAATGAAGTATAAAAAGAATCACGTTCTTTTTCTGGTTTCATTCCTTCTTCAAAAATTTTTATGATTCTTTCTTTGTATTTGTCTATAATCAATTCAAGACCTTTCTTTGTGACTTCATAAAAATTCATTTCAAATCCAGAATAAAGTTTTACAAAAAGTTCTGGATTTTGTTTATCTTCATCAGATACCTCATCTAACCATATATCAGTACCTTCACACCAAAGAAGTCTTTCACCATTTACATGAGGATATCCTTCATCTTCCATAACATCTTCTTGTTCGAATTTGATAGGAATATCTTTGTCTGCTTTATACCAATGTAATCTCCAGCCCATAATTTTTATTTCATATATCTCCATCCTTGAAAACCTTTCATAGGAATAGGAGTGTCTAATTTATTAAATTTACCTGTTCTTTGTATAAAATTACCTTCCCAATGTTTTCCTGTAGTTGTGCAATCAATGCTTCCTTTTTCTTGGAATCCACATACTTTTTGCCAACCAACTATATTGCCTCTATAGCAAAGATAACATTTCTTGATGTAGTCTCTATCTGTTTTTGATGGCAAGAATGGAACTTTGAAGTTCATCACTTGTGACTCATCCTCAACAGCTTTAAGTTCCTTTTCATAGTCTGACCATTCAATAGAAGAAGGCAATGTTATCACCACTGCCTTCTCTTGTGACTCTACTATTGTGTCTTTTAATGATTTCATTTTTTATTCTTTTTGTATATTGCATAAGCAGCTCCAAAACCAATGAGCATTAAAGCTCCACTACCAATTGGTGCTGGTTGATTTCCATTTTGTCCATGGTCAGGAAGACCAGGACCACCTTTTAACATAGAAACTTCTTTAGTTTGCTCCTGTCCTCTTTGGAATAAACCTCCATTAAGTTCTTGTGCTGACATACATAATGTACTCAAAGCAAAAACAACGATTAAAAATATTTTCTTCATTATTATTTTTGATTTATTTGGTTTTTGTAATAATAATTAAAATTTAGTTAATATCTTTAAATTGGTTTACTAATTCTGGTTTTTGGTAATGATCAATTGCTTCTACCAAAATATGTTCACCATTTATAGTTATTCTCACATTACAAGGATATATATTCAATAATCCATTTTTCTCATAATATTTCTTACCTTCATACAAAAAACAATGTCCCCACAAAGCTCCTTCAAATACTCCATTTCCAAGTTCTTTTACACTTGGAAAATCTTTCATATTATCACTTCTTGTTTCATTTATAAGATCATTGATTTTTGTAGCTTCTTCTAAAAACTTATTTATCCCTTTCATTTTTTACATATCATAGATATACTTATTGCACCAGCTCCATGGATTGAAATCTTTTCCAAGTTCTTCTTCGCAATCGTAATAATGTAAACAAGTTCTACAATTTTCTGTTACAGAACCATTTTTATGTGAATTATCATCTTGCATCATAATATTATATATTAAAGTGTTGTTCAAACAATAAAGTCAAATCTAATATAGCTTTTTGCTTTGTTTCTTCTAATGTGGTCTCTTTGCCATCTTCAAGCATCTCTTCTAAGTCTTCTGCATCTTCTGGATCTTCTAAGAATGCGCAAGGTATGTCACTGAACTTGCAGTCTTCTACTTCTTGAATGAGAACTCCATCAGCATCTGTATGTCCATTCACGGTTTCAAAAGCTACAATATAGCCAGTGAACACATAATTGTCTTTCACTTTGTTAATGCTATTTATATGGATTATTGCAGATCCATCTTCATAGTTTTCAAATTCAAGTGTCTTTCCAATGAATCTTGACAAGTCTTTTGTAGCCTTCTCAGACTCTAATGCAGCTTTTATATGATTGCATTCTTGTATTACATTATCACATAATCCTAATGGATTGTTCTCAAAGCTAAGATATCCATTAGCTTCACAATGATGATTGTATTTCCTTCCTTCGAATTCTATGTCTTCATGAAGTTCTCTACCATCTGTCACAATATTGAGCACTTCTTGAATAAGTCTTTGTACATCTTCAGGATATTTTGTGTAGTCTTTCTCTCCATTGTATTTCTTAAGCTTTGACTTTATCAGCTTGCAATAAGATGACAGATCTTCAATTGCATCTTCTGTCTCTGTTCTAAGCCTTGTATCACCTAATGGTTTCTCCCAATATTCATTGAAGCTAAATAGCCAATGTTCTAATACTTCAAAATGATGTTCTTTTGTCTGCATAAATTTATTATTTATATTTAATATTCATCATACCACTCAGGGCAGCATTTTTTTAAGTCACTATATTCACCTTCTTGATTAAGCCATGCTTGAACTTCTGGGTTGTTTGCTCTATCACAAGAATGAGTGCCCCAATGATATATACAAGATACACAATTGTCTTTATATCTTTGTTCTTTAGCTTTTAAATATTCAAGTTGTTTTTGTTCTTCATAAGTAAGCATAAATTAAAGAAATGTAAATTCTAAGTTTAAATATAGATTCTTTTTGTGAAGATATTCGCAAAATGGTGTTGCATGTTCCCAGTCATAGAATGTATCTATGTTTATTGTAGATGCATATTCATCTTGTGATGCTACTAAAATTCTCATATTAATTTTCTCCTAAAGCAATTTCTATAGCTCTTTTAGCATAATAAAGATCAACAAATTCATGTTTCTCTAACCATTTATGGTCTAAAGACCAATCACGTTCTTCTTTATATTCATATTTAGTATGTTCTGTTAAATATTCTAATGCTTCTTGTTTTCTTTGTTCTTTTGTTTTTCTTCCCATAATTATATATGTTTAATGAATCCTGCATCTTCCAAATGTTTTATAACATCATTCATGTTTTTTACCCATCCTCCGCAGAATCTTTCTGGAGCAATATCTTTACAAAGTCTCATAGTAGCATTAAATGACTTTCTCTGTCCTTTGTTCCATTCATCATAGCTATTCTCTTTATCTAAAACAAAGAATGCTACTTTATTCACATGAGGCCCATAGCATTGAGCTTGCCAGCATGAATTAATGATTTCAGCAATTGAATATACTCCTATCATATCTGAAGTGATTACATATAAATGCATATCACATTTATTGTTTTTTTCATCTTCCTCAATAGCTTGGCATTCTTCTGTCCAGTTTTTAACAACTGGATTAAACCAATCACAATCATAATCATATAACATTGGTATAAGTTCATTACGCCATGTTGTCTCGGCACATGTGCCGCCTAAAAAAATACGAGTTCTCATAATTTTAATAATATTTTTGTCTTTAAGACTTACTCTATAATTATGTGGCTCTACTGGTGTAGTGCCTTGTTTTCTAATTTTCGAATTGAACTGGATATATATATTCTCCATATACTTGATGATTTGCACAATTGAATGAAACTACAAAATGAGTTACTAATATTACAGGATATGATTTTGGCTTTCCAAACATTATGTTTTTGAATTTTGGATCTTCAATAAAATTCTTATCTTTAATATATGATAGATAGTCTTCTTCATCATGTAACAATACACTGTCTATCATGTTTTTGTTATTAGTAGATGTCAATATTTTATACATTTGAAAATTTACTTTAGTTTTAATCCACTTGTAATATATTCTGACTTATAGTTCCCATATCTTTGGGTTTTGGAATCCAGACTTTGACAATTCTTCATCAGGATCACCACTCCAATATTTCTCAGCTTCTTCTTCATCCATATCTAAAAACTCTTTGTATTTCCCATATAAAGTATTGTGTTTTATCATTCCATCAATTTGTGTATCAGACAAATCTCCATCAAGATAGCAGAACACAATATTAGGATAATTTTCTGGATCATTAGGATCCCACTCTTTAGAGAATACTACCATCTGTATTGACTCATCATTGTATCTATGCCAGAATGTCTGGGCTTTTTCTTTATGGTTAGTCACATACATCGGAATGAACTCTTCAATTTCGTCATAAGGACGAGCTACAATATATATCTTCATAGTCCTGCAATTGTCAAAATTCCTGCAATGATTCCACCAACAATGCTAATCCAACCAAGGATCTTACCAGCTTTTGCTGTCTTGTAATCAGGTTCATCTTCTTTGATGACTTCTAAAGCTTTATTTCCTTGTACGACTGCAATTATTCCAAGAATGATACCTGCAAAGAACAGGCCAATAATTCCGCATACTAAGCTTGCGACAGCATTTCCATGTCTACTGTTGTTTTCCATAGTTTCTTATTTGTATTCCTATAATTTTATAATTATTTTCAATATTAATTTCTACTGGTTCACCACTAATCATTTGATTATAATAATTAGCTATTCTATTTGTTTTTTCATTAACTAAAACATTAAGATTTATATTAATAACTCCATTAGAATAATATGCATCATTAAAATCACATTTCACATACATACTATCATAAATAATTTCACTAAGATCATAATAATTATTAAAGCAAGTATTATTTATAAATTCTATAGATTCAAAAATAATTCTATCTTCATTTATTGTTCCAATAGTGTTAAATAAACCATAAGTTTTTATTTTATTATTAGAAATTCTATCGATGAACAATAATGAATCTTTAGATATTGTTAAATTTTCTAAACCAATACTCCAATAATCAGTACCAATATTAGCACTAATAATATCATGTTGAATATTATAAGCTCCACAAATTTGTTCAATTGTTTGTTCATTATTTTGATAATTATTTTCTTTTTTGCATGATGTAAACACAATTTCAAGTGCAATCAAGCACAAAATTAAAATCTTCTTCATAGTTTTAAATTTTATAATGTTAATATATCTTTGAAAATTATCTCACATGCACTTCCTGCATTTATCTCTTTATAAGGAATCTTGTATTTTTCAAGAAATCCTTTTATTTTTTCATCAATCTCTTTTGAAGTTTTCAAATCTTCTATTCTTCCAACAGTCTGGAAAAATGAGTCATCACGATTTAAAAAATATAGAATATTATCAAATTTATTATATTGTTCTATAATGAATTTCTCAAATATTTCAGTTCTGTCTTCATAATATAATAAACCAGACAATAAAGAAGAATCAGTTATAATATAATCAACTTTATCAGCAACTCTCCATAACTTATGATAATATTTTGCAGAAAGGTATAATTGATCTTTCATCACATAATAGCTTTCTTCCCATACTTTGTCTTTCACATATTCAGTGACTAACTCACAATTTATTCCAAGTTTCTTAAGATTATAAAAAACACCAGCCATAGCTGTTGACTTTCCAGAACCTGGACCACCAATAAGATTTATTACTTTAGCTTTCATATATTGTTTTTTTAATATATTTTACAAATTCATTATACTTGCACCAATATCTGACATCTTCATAAGCAACCCAAGTGTCCATGCTGTCTTCTACTCTTGCCCATTGCCAAAGTTCAGTGTATTCTGGATGATGATATTTAAATGTATCATTAGGTATAAATGAACCAATTACAATATCCCATTTATGATGTGTTCTTCTTTTGTAATACACAAGGCATACTATCTCTTCATAGTTTTTTGGATATTCTTCTCTTGCTTTATGCCAATTCAGTTTCATATTAACAAAGTCTAATTTCTTTTGTTGCATAATTACTTAATGGACTTCCAAATATCCCTGTAAACCTACTCCATTGATATCCATTTCTGGCATACATAATGTCAACAATAGATTTTGCTATTCTTTTGTCAGTAGTAAAAAAGTATTTTTCTTGTCCATCCCATTGTTCACTTATAAATGTGTTTCCATCATATATAGTTATTATGTCATGATGCTTTAAAGGATTTCCGGTGATTTCAAACTCTACTTTCAATCTATTTTTGCTATAATAGTCAGAAAGATCAATAATTCTAATACATGAGACATTATGTGTTAATATTGACATTTCTTTGAAGTCAATACAATATATTGTGTCTCCATATGTCAAATCTTTGAATAACTTGTAATGATCTCCAAAATCATGATGTTCATATGTAAGTACTGCCATATTACTTTCTAAATATTTTTCTAAACAATTTTATAAGTTTATTCTCATTTTTTCGTTTTTCTCTTACTGACTTAAGCCAGTTATTGTAATGTTCTTCACATTTCTTTTCAAACTCCTCTTTCGTAGTCCTTATAAATGTAACCGGCCAAGGTCCATCACCTGAATCCATATTAATCAATGTCCTTACATGAAGACCAAATGAATCATTGTTTGGATCTTCATTAGACATTTCTTCACTATAATTATGGTCTATCTTCCATCCATATTGATCAGGTGAAGACTCTTTGAATCTTGGCTTGAAATTATAAAGCCATTGTTCAGCTCCAAAATATTCATCAGCACATATTATCCAAATACCTGTCTCAACATCAGACTTCACTATCTCTACAAATACAGGGCCTTCTTCTTCTTTCAAATCAATAGTGTTGTTCACCCAATAATCACCACCAAGAGGTGTGTTAGGTGGCCAATGATATCCATCTTCTTTCTTTACTGGAATAAAAGCAGACAAATACACTCTACCACTTTCATCTCCTGTATTTGTAAGCCAAAGATTCTTATGTCCTATGCCCATATTTTATTCGTATTTTTCTTTAAAATGATATTTAAGAGTTTCTAAATATTTCTCTGCTTTTAATATCTTGTCTTTGTCATATTGTCTCATTAAAGCTACCATCTCTTCTTTAATAAGAGCTGTACCTATTGGATGCATATCATCATCTATAGAATATAAAATGAAAGAATCTCCATTAAGTCTTCCAAACCAATCATCTTTGAAATATAAAGTCCCAATTTTACATAATTGAGAATTCCAACCATCTTTTTTAAGTTCTTCTTTAGTCATCTTCTTCCTCTTCCGAATTGAAATATGCTTCTGAACCAATCATTATACTTGTTCTTCCCTCTCCATCTTCATATTCTTCAATACCAACATATATATCATAATCTGGTTCATCCCAGTGTTCATCGCACCATCCTACGCATACCCAAGATTTAGGATCACATTTTGATAGAATCTCTATAAATTCTTTTACTTGTATTTGTTTTGGTTTTAAATGTATCATAACTTATTATATTTTAATTATTTATTTTATGAATTATTTTTTTAAAAAAAGTTTCTTGTTCTTCTTTGATAGGTTCATTTTCAACTTCTTCAGATTTATCTATTGTTATTTCATCTAATATAGTATCAGCAATACTTTTTGAATCAATATCAGTAATTAATGGTATATTCCAATCATAACAAAACATATTGACATTCATCCATCTATAGAATTTTGGAGTACAAAAAACCATAATTTTACCACTTGAACAAAATTCTCCTAATTCTAACAATGATATTGGTGACTTTGACTTGTCATCTAATACCATAAATATATATGTAGCTTTCTTAAGTTTCTCTTGTTCCCATTCAATTTGTTTTATTAATTCTTGATCACCACAATTTGAATTCCAATCTTCTCTTCTTGGATTATATATTGTAAGATTTGGTAAAGCATATTTTGAAAGTTCCTCAATAACTTCTTTTTGCCAATTTCTTGATTTTCCATTGTCAATAGTACCAGCTAAGAAAATTGAACAGGTTTTTCTTTTGTTTACCTCTTCAGTATTATCTTCTGTAATATCTATATCAATTGTATTTATTGAATCAGGTGTCTCTATTTTCATATTATTCTTCATGTTTTTCTTTTAATATACAATCTCTTACAACAATTTTCCTATATTCAGGTTCTTGTATATACCAATCAGCCCAAGGCATCCATTTTGAAAAATATTCTGATTTCTTATCTAATTTTCCACTTATGTCATATAATTCTCCATTTATCTCACATGCAAAATGGCCAAGAACCTGATTATACATTATCCTATGTTGTGATTTTATTTCATTCATGTCACACCATGAATCAAGAATATAAGCGAACCAAAAACAATATCCATTCAAGAATTTGTTAGTAATACCCATTGCTCCTTTTTTGAAATCTTTAATAAAGTCTAATACTTTATTTTCAATAGTTTTAATATTATCTAAAACAAAATCAAAACTAAGTATTTGTGTTTCTCCTGTTTCTTGATTTGATAACATATTTGGCTCTATTTTATATTCTTCAAAAGCTTTTTTTAATGCTTTAGAATCATATATTCTTCCATTATTTTCTATAGGAAAATCTATATTTATATCCATATTATGGTTCAGTATATTTATATACAGATACATTAGCATATCTGATTACAAAATCATTATGCTTATATCCTTTGAAAAATGTTTCTTTTATATGATTGTCAAGTTTTTTATCATCGGTTGGAATTACCATCACAGCATCATGAAATTGTTCTTGGAAAACTTCTCCTTCTTGTGGATTGATGACAGAAATGTTATTCAAACTTAAAATATTTTTCAAAGAACTATATACTAATGAAGCACCTTTATAATCTAATTCATAATTTAACATTCTTTCAAAATCATCAAAAAATGGCAAAAGCTCTTCAATAAGCTTGTTTTGTCCATTATACCATCCTTTTGTAAATTCATTATCTGTTCTTTTTCTGAGATTTTGATAATCAGCTAAAGTTCTTAAATATAAATTCTTATATGAATCAGCTTCTTGTTTAAGAAGTTCAGGTAAAGTCATTTCTACTATATTTGGTGATTTATCTTCTGAAGTTGTTGCATTAAATATATCTTTAGCAGCATCTTTCATTTTTTCAAGTTCTTCATTAGTTAAATTCTTATTTTCTTCCATATTATTAATTTTAAAATTTATAAAATAATATAGAAATCTGTTATTTAAAAAAACAAAAGAGAGCTTTTAAACTCTCTTTTATATTGTGAATGTAAAATAATCTATTGAATTATCATCTTTTATAAACTTACAAATTATCTTTTTAAGTCCTTTTCGCTTAAAAATAAATTCTTTAGAACCATCATCATAATTTTTTATATCATATTCATCATCTATATCACCAATGTCATGATATATAAAAGAACCATTTTCATTTATTCCTGGAAAGAAAAATAAATGTACTTTATTTTCATTGTCTTTAAATAATGTTGCAAATCCAGGAAACATGATTCATATATTTAACAAATTAGTTTGAATCAGAACCTTCTTGTTCTTCTTCATCATCATAATTATAGATGGTCTCTACATCACTCAAAGTCTTTTGGATGATTTCTTCAGTATTGTTGTCACCAGTCTTACCACTATTATCTAAGTCAACATTGTCTTTAGAAATACTAGCATTTGAAGCAAGTTCAGTCATTACATCAGCATAAAGCTTACCAATTTCTGTACCATTTACAAGTCTAGGTTCAGTAATCAAACCTTTACGAATATGCCATTGCAAAATATTGTACATCTTTTTCTTTTCTTCAGCACTGACTTCGCCAGCTTCTTGTAACATCTTTTCTGGATCAAATACATTTATTCCAGTCAATTTTTGATATTTTTCTTTTAATGTTGTATTGTCAGCCATTTTATTAATGCATTAATTTATTTTTGAACATTTATTAAAAATAATAAATATTTAGAATAAAATTAAAATAACTCAAGCTGAACTGTATTAGAAGAATTCAAAAGCTGTATATTCATTACCTCTAAAAACCTATTTATAGGATCTATGACTGTTTTTTCCCATTGTTTTAGCTTATCAATAGGTGGAGCCCATAATGGCAAATCACCAGCTGGAAAACCAAAATATCCACCATTCTTTCCTAATACAATATTATAATATTTGATTTTTCCAGAATATATACGTTTATTATCTTCTCCATATTTATGAGCTAAATAATTATATCTTGCCACAGCTTGTACAGATACTGGGCATTGTTTGCCTAATGCTAATGTATTAGTATCTTCTAAAACATATTTTTTATAGTCACCAACTCCAACAGATTGTGAAATCTCTTCTATAGGTGCATTATAGAATTTTTCTCTATAATTAGATACTTTTTTATTGAATTCTATAATATATTCATTTTTATTATCTTCTTTATAATCAAACATTAAACTCTTCATAAGATCTGAAAGAATTTCTCTACAAAGTTTAGGAGTTGTAGATTTAATTATTTCAATACCTGTACCTGAAACTTTAGGCTCTTTCAAGAATTTACCTTTATTGAATACTAATCCTTTGAGATATTTCTTTTTCTTTAAATAAATTCCAGCCCTTGATATAGTTTCAAGCTCAAAGTTATGAATGCTATTACCATGTCTTGGATTATACATTCCTTCACACCATTTAGTGTTTTGTTTGTCAAGAAACTCTTGATTGAACTTTAATATAAATTTGACTTTAGCATCATCTGTATTATATCTTTCTTGACTTTCTTGTGTCATAGCCTTGAATAAAGTACCATAAGTAGTATATACGGAATCAGTATCACTATATATGCTGACTGTTTGTTGTCTATACCAATCATGCTTAGATTCATCAAGTTCAAAATTAAATTGTTCTTGTAAATCTTTTCTTTGCCAAAGTGTCTCATGAAAAAACTCTTCAAGATTATGCCACATTGTCTTTGTCAATACTCTACATTCACCAGTAATATCACCAGCAAGCTTGACATTATAGAAATAAAATGTATGATTAGCAGCTGCACCATAAGCAGCATTTCCTAAAGTTTTACAAGCTATTTCAAGAAGTGTATATTCATTTCTTAATATCAGTACTTCTTCTTTAATTAATTTTAACTCTTCTAAACTAAGTTTCTCTAATTCAATACCTGGAAAATGTTCATCTAAAAACTCTACAATATCTGGACTAAATTGCATTACCTTAATTTATTAATTTTTATTAATATAGAACTTAAATAGTAATTAATAAAAAAATCAATAAATTAATTTATAATATATATTATACATTTGCAGTCTGTATTGTCCATCTAGATGGTATACTATTATTTCCAATAGCATTCCAAAGTGCTATAGAGTTTTTAACAAATGTACCTGTTGATGATACTCCCATTACCCAATTTTCAGTATATGTATTTGAAGGAGTAGTTATGAACATAGCTTTGATATAATTTAAATGAGTGCAATCCTCAAACATTAGTCCATAACATTCACTAACTAATTCAGTGGCTAGAAGTTCAGGTGCTTGAATTAATGATGTACATCCACTAAACATTTCTTTATAACAAAATTCAGCTAATATAGTGGCTGGAAGTTCAGGTGCTTGAGTTAATGATGTACATCCACCAAACATTCTCCAATAACATCCATAAGCTAAATTAGTAGCTGGAAGTTCAGGTGCTTTGGTTAATGATGCACATCTATTAAACATCCTTAAATAACATGAACTAGCTAAAGTAGTTGCCCGTAATTCAGGAGCACTTATTAATGATGTACATCCATCAAACATATTAGTATAACATTCAATAGCTAAATTTGTTGCTGGTAATTTAGGAGCAGTTGTTAATGATGTACATTCAAAAAACATAAATTTATAACAACAATCAGCTAAAGTAGTTGCTGGTAATTTAGGAGCAGTTGTTAATGATGTACATCCATCAAATAAATGACTATAACAATAATCAGCTAATGTTTTAGAAGGAAGATTTGGTGCTTGTATAAGACTTGTGCAGCCTTGAAATAAAGAATAAAAACAATAATCATTTAATGGTACATTTCCTCCAATATTATTTAATAATGAAGTAATATCACCTGATGCTTTTATTATTCCATTCATTATAAAATAATAATATGATTTAAGACTATTTGAAAAAGAAAGATTATTTGCCCTAAATTTAACTGAATCTCCTATATTATATAAAGTTATAATTTCATTTATTGTATAATCATTCCATGTAATTCCATTATCAATAGAATATTTTAAGTTTATATCTAAATTATTAGAATTGTTTCTTGAAAACTGGATAGTACTATTTGCTTGTTCAGCTGTAAAAGTTAAATATTTGTCTTTTTTGTATATTACTTTTTTGTCAGTAGCAACTTTAATTGAAGATACATTTAGTAAAATAAAATTATTTGAATTCGCATAGCTTTGATACTCTGATGTTGTATTAAATCTTTTTAAATGTTTCATATTATAATCATATTTATTTATATAAAAATAAAGCTCACTAAAGTGAGCTTTTTAAAAAAATTAATAAAAAATATGAATTTTAATAATTAAAGTGGTCTTACTATTTCATTTATTCTTACAAAATGAATATGTTCATCTTTCAAATAATTGATGAAAGACTTTTTTACTAATTCATAGAATCTAGAATAATCAACGGTACCAATTATATATCTTTCATCATTTTTCTTTATTTCTTCTATATATTCTTTTACAAAATTCACTTCTTCTTCATTTAAATATTTTATAACATCATTATAGAATTTCTCTGAATTTTTTGCTTCTGCATCAAAATATCTTTTATGAATACGATTTAATATGTCAAAATCAAGTTGGTCTTCAATTGCTTTTATAGCTTCTGTTTCATTCTTGAAAGCAAATTGCCCATCAAATGTGACAAATATTTTTCCATCAATATATGCAAGAATCAACTTATTCATGTTTTCTTGCATAAGATGATTCATATCTAAATTCTTTTTACAATCTTCATACATCTCATCAAAATAATTTGATTTATGCAGTTTATTGAAAAAATCAACATTTATCTTTTCTTGTTTTACTGATTCATCTTTTCTATCACATGGATATACAAAAGCTTGAATTTGTTCATTATCTTTGAAATCCACTTTATCAAACATTCCAGTATTGTCATTGTCAAAATATGGATTTCCTTCCCATTCATTGAGAATTGTTTCTAGAATAGTAAGTCTTTCAAGTTTTGAATATGAATCTCTTGCATCTTCAAGAATATCATCAATCTTTTGTTTTATGAATTCCATCACTCCTCCATACTCTTCATAGTCATCTTTAGACATCAAGTCTTTTGGATTTGAAGCAATAAGTATAGCAAGCTTTTCACGAAGATGATTAATATTCTCATTTGTATCATTGAAAGCGAATTGTATAGAGTCTGGAGTATAGTTTCCTAAATCTTCTAAATATAATGTGCCATATCTAGGTTTGACAGTAATATCTTTGCCCATGTTATTAAATATTAAATTTATGATAATAAAATAGTAAATAATATAATATATATTCAATTAGTCAAAAGAAGATAATAAGAGTTATTTTTAAATTAAGAAAATATATATGATAATATAATGGCTGGAATAAAAATATCTGAATTGAACAAGTGGTCTTACAATGACTTAGAAGGACTTGATGGATATAATATCCTTATTCCTGTATCAATAAATAATGTTACTGGAGCTTTGAGAGCTGATACTTTAGTTAATTTGCTTAAAGAGACTGGAAGTGATGTTGATGATATACAAGATGCAGCAATGGATGAACTAAGACAAATTATTGCAACACTTACAGCTCGTTTAGCAGCATTGGAAACAGATGTAAATAGAAAGTATCAAGAATTAATTGAAGCTCAACAAAATATTGATAATCAACAAAATAGTCAAATAAATGAACATTCAGAAACTATTGAAAACATTGAAGAGATAAATGATCAGCAATCACAAGCTATTAGTGATTTACAAGATTCACATGGTTTCGATACTTATGAAGAAGAAACACCAAATCCTTAAAATAATTGAGTTTTTGAAATGAGTATTCCAAAAGTAAATAATTCTAAGAAGATCTCTGAATTACATGCAAGAGATACTATAACTACTTACCAAAACAACAGTTGGTTAGCAGTAGCACAATATAATAGTCTTATTGGTGCTTATCATAACATTGCTATAAACTTAGAAGCAATTACTTCTTACTCTATAGAAAATTCAAGGATGAATACAGAGACTATTATTGATGACAAACTCATAGAATTTGCATTAGCATATGGGTTAGCTTATTGGATTCCAATAACTTATGCTAATACAGAATATGATTATGCTTATATTAGAGATAATGTCATAAACAATAGTTTGATAGCAAGTAATTTAGTCACATATACAACTGATTCTATAATGTGGGAATATTTTCCATCTAAAGAAATCAATATAACTAGACAAAAATATATGATGAGTGAAGATGGAGAATTTATATTGACTGATAAAGGTAAAAAAATAAGAGTTGAATAAAATGGAAGAAAATGAGATATTAAATCCTAATACAATTATAGATTTAGAAACTCTAAAGAACTCATTGACACATATAAGCAAAAAGATAATACTTGTAAATTCAGAAAAATATACAGAAGATGCATTTGACTATTTGCTTGACTTGATTGATGAAAGTGAGTCTATTGCTTTTATTGTCAATGAAAGAAAGATATATACACAAGGTGAATATTTTGGAGGTGATCTTTGGGAAGACTCTTTGAACTATTTTTCTAAGCATGTAATAATTGATGATAACAATGAGATATTAAACAGAATATATGCACAAAGTGCAAAGGATAGCTTGCAATGGAAAGGTGAAGGAGGAATTCAATTATATAATGACTATGATATTAAAAGAGAAGCAAATACCATCCATATAAAATATAATCTTGAAGCTGCTGTAGATGAAGAATCTGTTGTTAGAGTTGGAGACAAGATATTAGCTTTGACTGTTGGAGAAAACAATAAGTTAGCTATTGCTGAATTTGAGCCTATAAATATAACATGGCCAACTATACAAATGCTTGAATATGATAAAGGAGATACTGAAATAAGTATTCCATTGACTATTCAAAACAAGCAAAGGCTTACTAGTCTTGTTATTTCTGCAAGTTCAGGTGTTATACCAAGTTTCAATTGGGAAACCGATACTATAACTGCTAACATAAAAAACAACACAAATGTCACATTTTATATTGACTATAAAGATGGAAAAACTCTTATGACTGAATCATTCAAGCAAGAATGGGGTTATGCATATTGTTATGGAATAACGCAAATAACTGAAGAGAACTTTGATAGATTCAAAAAAGGACTTGAAAACAAATTCAATAATAAAGAGATAACTATCAACCAAACAAATAACACTTATGGATGGTTTGCTTATCCAAAGAACATTAGTATTGAGTTTTCTGACAAAGCAACAGGATTGTCAGGTGGTTGGGAAAAAGCAGGAACATTCATAAAATATAATTCTAATATTGAATACCAAGTATATAAGACAGAACAATCTGGTTTAGGTTCTGTAACTTGGAAAATTACTAAAAAATAATTATTAGCATATGGGTAAACTTACATATAATGATAAAATATTTACCGATGTAAACAAGTGGGATGCTGAAGGCTCTTATAGGGGTATTCTATTGGCTTCAAAGTTGAATCAAAAGAATGGTCAAGACTTCAAACTTGTTGATGCTATAGATATATATTGGAATAAAGCTTGGCTTAAAAGTGCTTCATCTTATATAAGCACTACAGAAGATCTTATTATGGCAATTGATGGGTTAGATGTCAGTGAAGATTTAGCTTTGATAAACAAGACAATTGGAGATATTTTAGCAACTTATGTCACAAAAGAAGAATTCAATAGTATAATTTCTCAATATCAAGGAGCATTGAATTATGGTGATCATATAAAGATTATTGATGATAATACACTTATTGCTTATGATGTAATATCTAATTCACAACTTGAAGATCTTTTGAATTCTTATGTTACAACTAGTTTCTTTGATACATATGCTTATACAAGAGAACAAACTGGACAAGCTATTGAAGACAAGATTGCAGAGATAATTGGTTCTGCTGATGATAAATTTGATACAATAAAAGAAATATCTGATTGGATCATGAACCAATCAGAATATAAAGAAGTACCTTATAATGAAATAGATTTTTCATCTGGTGAAACTTATTATGTTTATGATTCATTTGAAGACAAATATATTGAGATAACAGAAGAATATTACAATAATCATCCTAATGACACATATTATGTCTTTATAACAATGGCAGAAAAACTAGAAAATCTTGAAGATACTGTTGAAAATATAGATGAAAGAGTTGGATATGCATTATATGATGAACAAAATCAAGTAATGACTTATACAGGATTATATGAAGATATACATAATTTATATAATGAAGATGAAAGAATAAACACTGAATTAAGTCAAGTGCATGATTTAGCTATAAGTGCTTCTGAATTGTCAACATCTGCAATCAATAAAGCAAATGAAGCTTTGACAAATTCTGAACTAGCTATTGAAACAGCAAATGCTGCTTATGAAAAGGCTAGTGAAGCTACTGATGCATCTATAGAAGCTCTTGAAAAGGCAAGATATGCATATGATGCTGTTGGAACACAAAGTTATGAAGGATATTGGTGGGCATTGACTCCAGAACAATTAGAGCAAGTGAAGAATGGAGAATTAAATGTACAGTTATATCTTGAAACAGAATCAGGAACAAAATATGCTACTGTATATGTTCCAGGAAGTGATGACCAGTATTATATGTATGTTGATCCTATAGAAGCTACAGGAATGTATAAGAATATTGAAGATTTAACTACAATGTCTTATCATTCTTTATATAACTTACATATAAATAATGAGAATTCTAATTCTTATGCTTATCTTACAATATTGCCAAACACTTATGAAGGAGATCCAAATAGGACAATTTATATGAATGTAAAAGAAAGTTATTTCAATTATGAAAGTGGAATAATTGAAAAAGATGGTTTTATATCTGCATATAATATGAATATAATACTTACATATATGTTTGATTGGAAGATATTACCTAACTTATTAGCATTCTCTTTAATAGATGATAATAATTTAGTCAGACAAAATGGAACATATTATATTAAAAATGGAAATGAATATTCAATGGTTTCATATTCATTTATAATTGATAATCTTGATCAACAATACTATGAAAGAAGACTTTCTGAAATGTTTACTCCTATTGATATATTTGATATGGTTTTAGATGGAAGTGTAAAATACTTTATTATAACAAATGCTGGACATTATTCAGAGGTATCAATAGAATATATAGAAAGTCATTCTGATATACAATATTATGTAAATTCATTAGAGTAATTTCAAATTATTTTTAATAAGAAAAATATAAAAACATAAAAAAAATATATTGCAATATAATAATTATTATGGATTCTAAAAACATAAATGCAAACATTGCACAAAGATTATTTGCTTATATTCAGTATCATGATGATATCAATGAAAATATCAAGAATATTTATAAGAATTCTTTGATATTCATTGGTGATGAGCAACAAATCTATGTACCAGCTATGGAGACATATGTTGGTATAGGTATGACTGCTTATAACACAACTCTTGATACAATATCTGAAATTCAATCTGCTGTTGCACAATTGCAGAAAAAAGCTAGTGGTGCATCTGTAAATTATATTACAACAGGATTTACATTTGGATCAGAAGTTAGAACAAGTGATGATAATGATGATTTGAAGTATAGCACTTATATCTACAACAATTCAACTGCTTTAAGTCCAACCAACTTAGGAGATTCTAATGCAAGCAATTTCATGAGTGGTAAAGTTTTCATCTTTGGTGAAGATAACTATAATCCTGATACTCATTTTGCTTACCATCCTGGTTCTAGGTTCATATTACAAAACAATGAAGGTGAAGTTGTAAGAGTAAGTGGTACAGATGCATTAGATGAAACCTGGAGAGAAAATGCTACATCAGGTATTTCTCTTTCTTATGGTACTTTCTGGACATATGTACATGTTGATGGAAATGACATTTATGCTCCTTTATACAGTTACTTGAGAATCAATGACAGTAAGACATGGTCTTATATGACAAGTGCATATTCTTATACATTAGATTTTACAAGAAACTATACTGATTTGCAAGTTGAAACTTTGTATCATGATTTGCTTGGTATTGGAGAAAAAATTCTTGTCCCAGTAGCTAATTCATCAATGTGGAAAGTTGATCCTACAACTGGAAATAGTGATGTATTTGCCGGTGGTACATTCTATGAATGGGATGCAAATACTATTCCTGTAATACCTATTTCATTAAATAACAGTGATGATCCTTCAGATTGGACAATGCCAACTGGAGAAACTAATCATTGGAAAACTTTTAGTGGAAACTTTGCAGACTTTAATAATGATCATGAATATTATAAGATAAGCACTGACTATAATAACACTTATAATATGAATATCTCAAATGGTATTCAAACCATTAAAGAAGTTGCTTATATCTTAGACCAGATTACTGATGGTGGTATTGGTACAACTACTTATCTTACTAAAGGACAATGGGATGGCGCAACCGGTTCTTCTAATGCACCATCTTATGATGTAACATCATATCAATATGATCCTAACAATACTAATAAGACTTACACTGGTACTATTTATAGAGTTATTTCAAGCAATGGAAATCCTACAACAAATGTTGATAAATATGCATATTGGGTAAATGCAGCAGATCCTGAAAACTTAGGTATTCAGATTGCTCAATCTATTGCTGGAAATGCAGCTGACATTACAGATTTACATAATCATGTTGAATTAGCAGAAGCAGGTGAAACTTCATTAAGAAGTATTTCTGTACAGAGTGCTAAAGGTGCAACATCTGATTTGATTACTGTATATGGTTGGAATAATGGAGTTGCATTTGCTACAACAGATACTCAAGAATCTTTGACTAATGTGGCATCAGGACTTTCAGCATATAATGTTGGTGATTATAGAATGATGACTAAATTAAATTTGTCAGAGACTTTTATCACATTAAATTCAACTGGAGATACTACTGAACGTAATATTAATGGTATTAAATATTCGGGAGAATGGCAACCATTTGATGTTATTGAAAAGAAAGCTGATGGTTCATTAGGACTTATCAATGTTCAAGAAGTTTTAGATTCAGGTATAGTCCTTGCTGAATATAAGGATAATTCTTATGTATTAATTGAAGACCAAGGTGGTTTAGGTATGCAGTCTATAGATGATGCTTTAGCAACTAACCGTATTATTTTGTATAAATCTATAGGAACTAATTCTTATCAGTATATAAACAATACATTCAAGTCAATAACTTGGGCTCAATATAATGAATATGCTACTAAACCTACTATTTATACTTTTACTACCGAAGGAACAAGTCCAAATCAATATAGACAGTATGCTGTTGTTGATTCAGATCCTATTACTTCAGCTGATTTCCCAGCATATATAATGAATGAACCTTCTGAAACAGCTGTTAAAGTACATGCTATAATTTCAGAAGAAAATCAAGTTGCTACAACTGCTTGGACTATTGCTTTAGTTGATGACAAACAAGCTTCATTGCAAGACAAGATTGATGGAATTCTTGAAGAATCTAAACAATATACTGACAAGCAAATTAGATTACTTGATGCAGATTATAAGACACAAGATTATATTTCTACTGCTGAGACAGAAATTGCAAGTACATATGTACCTGGAACTGAAGCTTATGAAGAAGAAATAATGCGTCTTAGAAATGCTTATGCTGATACAGCACGTAACTATGGAGATGCTGGTTTTGGTGATAATGTTCTTATCAATCGTGTAAGAAGTGAATATACTTACAATGTATATGAAGTTAATGGTATTGTATCTGCTGAAGGTAGAGAATTACCTACTGACTTAGTATCAACTAAGACTAAAGTTTGGAATGCTGAAAATATCAATTTCACAGCAATTGATTTTAGTAATGATGGTACACAAGGTGATAACACTGAGGCAACAACAGCTTCAGAAAAACTTGAACGTTTATTCTCATTAGTATATAATGAAAACACTTTACAAGCAGATCCTATTTACTTCAAACCAGGAGATGCTAATCATACAACATATCTTCCAGTAGATTCTAATGGTATATTTGGAACAGCTACTTCTTATTCTTATTTCAATTGTGAAACAGGAAATTATGAAGCTTTCACAGGTGAATCTGATGATTATGCTTGGGCTGCTGTATCTAATAAACGTTTCAATTCTCCTTATTGGACACAACCTTATACTGAAGAATATCAATATTATGAAATAGATATTGATTCTATCAATAGTAGAAGTGTTGCTAATTCATTTAACCAAACTATTAATGGAAATATAGATGATGAACTTTTGTTCTTCACTTATAATAATGGTACAGAATATTATAATGGAGATACTACTCCAATATTATGGAGAAAATCAAGTGATGTAGCTAAGTCAACAGACTATATCTTAGCTAAGTCAGAACATTATGACTATACTAAGTTTGGTGGAAATGGCCAAAACAAGATTAGCATTGAAGCTCATATCACTCGTATTGAAGATGCTGCTATTGACAATACAGGTTTTGCAGATGCTTATGATGTACAAACTTACATTGAAAACATGTTTACTTGGGTAAATATCTCTGCTTCTATTGAAAGCACTCAATTGAATGGTTCAGAAAAATTCTATAAGAAGTATACAGAATTCGATGATAGTGCTACTAATCTTTATGTATATGACTCAAATACTAATAAGTTTGTTTCATTTGCCGGAACTGAAAAACTTTGGTTTGGTACTAGCAAATCTAATGGTGAAACGGTTGCTGCTGAAGTTAGTGGTTCAACTGTTGCTGCTAATGCTACTAATCCTGGTGATGCTGCTACTAATGTAATTACAAGTACATTACATCAGTGGTGGGGTGATGAAAGTCATCATAAACAAGTTGATGTATATGCTAGAACACAACAAGCTTATATCAACCCAATCAATATGACTTTGACTAAAGTTGCTCCTGTTGATAATGGTTAATAAATTTAATCATATATAACAAAAAAGCCACCTTAAAGGTGGCTTTTTCTTTTTAAATATTTGCTATATGAAATTATTCTAAATTAATAAAATGTGAAGGTTTTTCAATCCCAGTATTTTCTTGTATTTTATCTATATATTCTTCTTTTACAGGAGCTTCATATTTTACTTCAGGAACGTTTTCAGTTTGTTCTGATTGTTCCTTTTGATCTTGTTCTTCAAATACATCTGGGATGATTTCTGATATATCAGAATCAATTTTTTCTTCTTCATCATCTATCATCTTATCAGGAGTAAATTCAATAGGTGGAATATAGTTTTCTCCATTGTCTTCATTATTATCTTCATCATTATCTTCTTCATCCTCTTCTTCATGTTCTATATATTCTTCAGAAGATTTGTCTAGATAAGATGTAAGCATTGCTGTCATCAATAAAGATACTAAAGGAAGAACTGCACCAATCACATATGTCAAGATAACATTAGCATTTGCATCAGGTATTGTTGTCCATACAAATATTGGTTCTTTAAAGAACCTAAGCAGGTCAACAGAATTTGTAATCAAATATTTATATGATGAATACACATTACCTAATATTTGTACTAAAGTAAGTACTCCCATAAGTAACCAAGGCATCACACTTTTTCTTTTTCTTATATCAGTCAATATACTGAACAATACAGCAGCTTGTCCTATTTCAAATGCACACGCTAATATGACAGCTAAAGCCATTCCATTAGCTAAAGCAAAGAAAGAAACTGCATGTATTGTTGATACAAGACCAACACATATATACAATATAGCAAATAAAACTATGTAAATAGTTCTTTTGTTTAGTTTCATGTATCAAAAAATATATTTATTTTTCTTCTTTATCATATTCTAATTTTTCAGGATTATATTGAATTCTGATTTTATAAGTATTTATTTTGTTACTATCTGTAACAGAAAAAATCTTATTTATATCATTATCAATATTATCTGGAGATTCTGAGAAAATCTCAAAGTCACTGAACAATATATTATATTTAAGATTAGTTACAATAAAATAATTCAAGTCTTTGTCAGCTTTATCTTCATCATATTGTTTGTCCCATTCAAAATCAATATCTCCACTATATGATGTATTATTGATATGCTCTATTTTTTCATATTCAAAATAAGCATCATCAATATATTGAGCATTTTTTCCAAAAAACTTAGAAGAATTGTCTTTTCCACTTGGCATATTATCTAAAAACAAATCTGTTATATATATAATCAAATCATTTTCAGAATATGTTGCAGGAGCTTCAAAGACTATCTTTTCTTTTTCAGCATCATATTGTACTTTTACATTATGCAATGTCTGTTTTTCAAATGTTTCAAATATAAATTCTTTAAGTGTTCTCATTGGAAAAATGTCTCATCATTATTTTCTTCATTGTTCTTTTGTTTTTCATCATTAAGAAATTCATTTATATTAAGACTATAATTGCTATTATATTCATCATATTCATCTAAGTCTTCTTGATGTTCACGCATAAGTTCATAGATATCTGTGAACCTTGCAAACATATTCTTGTCTTTCTTAATGAAATTAATTACTTTGACAACTTCAGCAGTGATAGAAGCAGGAGACTTATAGCCATATTTCTTAGCCATTTCTTTACCTGTTAGTTTCTTTCTGCCACCCCAACCAAAATAATTATAGAAGATATCCATTGTCTTCTGTCCAAATTTCTCTTCAAGAGCTTTACAGATATCATCCCAAAGTTTGTCAATTTCTTCTTTGTCAATCTTAATTCCAGGATTTTCAATACCTCCAACAATATTGAATAAAGTCTGACCTTCATCATCACCACTTTGGATAGGTTGATCACCAGAAATTGTATTTGACTTAGCAAGAAATCCTTGCTCTTCTTTTGTCTTATTTTGCTGTGAAATAGGAATTCTTACAATACGAGAATCATTTTTAGCTGCATCAAGAATTCTGCATCTAATCATTTGAGCAGCGAAACTAAGGAAAGTATATGATTTATACTTATCCATATCAATCTCTTCTCCACCTAACTCTTCACGTTTCTTTTGTTTATTTGACTTCTTTCCATAACCATCCATAGCCCAAATAAGTCCTTCATAAGCATAAGAAACAAGTTGGTCATAGTCAAAAGCTGTCTTACCAACCCAAGATCTTGCAATCTTATGTACAAGAGGAGTATATTTCTTTGCTATCTCATTTCTTCCCTTTTCTGAAACTAAGTCAAGCAATATTTCATCAGGTGAAATCTTTTTAGACATAATATCATTAAACTGCTGTTTAGTTTGGAATAAAGGAACTTCTAATAGTCTTCTTTCTTTATCAAGTTTTTCTAAAGACTTATAAAGTTTTTGTAATTTCTTTTCATTAGGATGGCCTTGTGAGAAGAAAAACTCTAAAGCATTCTTTCCTTCTGGACAATTTAGTTCTTCTTCATAGTTTTCATGAGAAATAAGCCAACCACAAACATATAAGCCTTCTTCAGATAAAAACTTTCTTGCGATTTCTAAATATTTTTGGATGTCTTCTGATTTAACGGAATTAATGGTGTCTTCTTGCACATCTAATGTCTTAAAACCTTCTTTGATATTTGAAAATCTTTTCATATTTAATTAAATATTTTTTTCCTATCTAATATAGAATGTTTTTCCAAAAATTCAAATTTTTTGCAAAAATATTGAAATTATTTGTTATTTTTATTCTATATTTAATAATAAAATTAAGTTTTAATGTATAATGAGTTTTTTCAAAAAAATATGGAATAATACATTAATTAATATTTTATATAGAACTATTTATCACACAATTCAATTTAAAAGAGACTATAATCAATGTTATAATGTTTTTTATAGTCAAGGATTTATTGATTTAGTAAGAACTTATTTGAAAATTGATTTAGATAAAGATTGGATAGGAAGACTATATGGAGTTATAAATCCTAATCTTGACATAAATGGAAATTTTGATCCAGGAACAGTTATAATTGAAATTGATGGTGAAAACACTAACACAGATACTTTTGTAAAAAATTGGCTATATAGACAATTGTCAATAATGACTTCAGTTTTTAGAAATCTTGGTCCAATATATGACAAATTAAATGTTGATATCAAACATGTTGGACCTAAAGAACATGATAATTATCTTATAGTTTTTGATTTTTATGAAAGAATAGAAAGAAGATATTGGCTTAAAAGATTATTTAAAAGAATATTATTTTTATCAATAATATCTGTTGTTATTATTTTAGGATTTTTATTTTTTATATAAATATATACGTTTCAAATTAAATGGATAATCTAGAGAAAGTAAAACAAATCAGTGAATTTAAGAATAGCTTAAAAGAAAAGAATCTTGAAGAGCTTAAGCAAATGGAACAAGATATCATCAAGAAAGCAGAAGAGATAGATAAAGAAACTTCTAATCTTGAATTTGAAATGCCAAAAGAAAATTATAAAGAAGCAGCTACAGGTATTAGAATGATGCTTAATAAAAAGACTGTTGAATGGCGTTTTGCTCTTGGTATGGTTGCAATGTTTGATTTCTGGGATCCAGATGTAAGATCAAAGACTATAAAATATCCTATGCTTGACAGCACTCTTAGAACTTTAGGAGAACTTCAATTTACTGGTTATAATGAATGGGCTTCTGTTGTAGCAGTAAATAAGTATTTTGAAGGATTACGTCAGCAATATGTTGATGCTACTGAAAAGATTTATGATATTGCTTCTCAACATAGCGCTATTCTTGATGAACTTAAGCTTAAAGATCCTACATTTGTAGAATAAAGCTTAATGTTTTATTAAATAAAAAAAGCCAGTCATTTGACTGGCTTTATTTTAATAATTATATTCTCCGTAAAAATTTACTGAATCAATATTAAAATCAACATTATCAATAGTCCATTCAATATTTACACAATTACCTATGTCTTCTTGTGAAAATTCAAATTTTTTATCTAAATTATCATTAAATAATTTAGCAATTTGTTCTAAAGTTAAATCAACATAATCTGGTAAATAATCCCAACCAAGATCATCCTCAAGAAATTCAGGAGTAATTTTGTCAAATTTATCACCATTATACCATGTAATAAATTCTCTTAATGTTACTTTATCTGTACGGGTTTTTGATTCATTAATCAAAAAATCTTTTAAGTTTTTCATATTATTTAATTATTTCATGTTTTTTATAGCTTCAATAACATCATATTCAAGATTTCCTAAAATGTCAGTTATAAATGACTCTATGCCTTCTTTTTCATTACCGCATTCTTCAATACATTGGTCTAATACCTGTTGTACTTGATCAACACCATCTGAATATGTTTCTACTGAAATTCCTTCTGTCAATAAATCTTTCAAATCTTTCATATTATTTATATCATTTTTTTTTGTTATTTAATAATAACTTATAAATTTACATTTATTATATCATAATCATATTGGTTTTCATCATAAATCAATAGTCTCTTTCTTCCTTGAAGATATATTCTTTTTGTATCTATACATTCATCAAAACAGTCAACCATATCATAAACCTCATATTTGTCTTTAAGTTTTGAAAGACCTAAACCTCTACCTAATGACTGCATATTTAATGACTCACTTTTGAATGATTCAAATAAAACTCCAAAACAAAGGTTAGACAATGTAATGCCTGTGCCTACACATCCATAAGAAGCAATCAATATACAATTATTGTTTTCTTTCAATGTCTCTTTGATTTTGTCTCTTTGTTTTGGTCCTGTCTTTCCTTGTATACAACATACAATCTTATCTGGCATTCTTTTTGATACTTCTTCAACTATATAGTTTATATATTCAGTATGATGAGCAAGAACTAATGTATTATAAGGGCATTTGTTCAATATATTATTGCAAAGATAATCTATTCTTTCATCCATAAAATGAACCATCATTCTTTCAATAACTAGTCCATTTGTTGATATTGATTCATTTATAAGTTTTGACAAAAGCTCAATATATTTTTGATTTTTTACTTCTTCAGATTTATCTTTATATTTGTCTCCATTATATATTGCTGATTTTGCTTCAATTATACCTATTGGTAGTTCTTTTTCATATTGTATAAGGAATTTCTTGTCTTCTTCTTTAAGTTCAACTTTCTTTCTTTTTTTAGGATCTTTTGGATCTTGCTCTTCTTTGAAAGTACTTAAAGCATATTCAGCACACTCAATAAATAACTTCTTTTGTTTTTCAACATCATGATAATGCAATCTACATTGATTTATATGAATGTCACTTATATAACCTTCATCCATTAATTGTCTTGGTTTTATTGTCTGTATTTTTGCACCAATAAGAGAAGCTAATCCATAAAATTCACTAGATTTTTCTTTAGGTAAAGTACCAGTCATACCAAATGCTAATTTTACTTTTTGCATAAATGGTTGACTTATTATTTCTTTTGTTTGTGCTGCTGTAGCTCTATGAACTTCATCAACAAAAACTAAATCATAATCATTAAAAAAAGCAGGATTGTATTTCTTATCTTTTTTATCTAAAAATTTTATAAGACTTTGAAAAGTTCCAATTGTAAGATTTGAAGATTCAACTAGTTTTCCACCTGACCAAATGCATTCTGTTTTGAAAAACTCTTGATATTCATTAAAATCATTATATCCTTGTTTTACTAAGTCAATAGATGGAACTATCATTAATATCTTTTTTACACCCATATATTCCATTGCATATCTGAATATGCAATAAGCTATCAAAGTTTTTCCTGCTCTAGTAGCTAATTGGCTTAAGCTTCTATTCCATTGTAATATCTTATATGCAGATTCAAACTGATATGGACGCAAATCTAAAGAAAGATTCCATCTATCAATAATATCTACAAACTCTTCAAAAGAATGTTTATATGGTTTTTTAAAATATTTCTCATCTAAGCCATCATAAGGAATATTATTATCTCTTAAAAATTTATATATCACTTGCCACATACCAATAGAAGCATACATAATCATGCTTCCAGTAGGTTGTTTGTATTTCCATATATAATCTTGAGTATATTTGTTTCCAGTATAAGAAGGCATATAACATCTTTGATCAACAAGATTTATATGTTGTTCTAAAGCATCAAAAGCATGTAAATAATATTCTTTTTTAGTTTGACGATCTATAAGTCTAACTAATTCATCTTGAGTATTATCACATTTTAAAAACAAATATCTTTTTTCTTCAGGTAAGAATACAAAATGAATCATATATAATATACTTAAATTAAATTCTGAGATGTTTTTTATAATAAGATAATATCTCTTTCAGGTTATTATAAAAAAACATATCAGAACTAAATTATTTAATCTTCTTTAATATTTTTTTCAGGCATTACAATAGCACAAATTAAATATGCCAGAATTCCACTGCCACAACATAAAGCAAATAATATTGTTATTAGTCTTATTACTGTTGGATCACATTCAAAATATTCAGCAAATCCACCACAAACACCAAAAATCTTCTTATTTTCTTTTGACTTAAAAAGCTTTTTCATATCATTATTTAAAATTTATTTAATATAAAATAGACGTTTTTTATAAAATCTATTATTATAATAATTGAATAATAAAATTATTGATTTTACCCACAATGAATTATTTTGAAAATGAATCTTTTTTAGATGAACAGATTCTCCCATATTTGAAAATGATGATAACAAATTATCTTGAAGATGAAGTTGATTGGGCTGAATACAAAGAAGACTTAGATGAACTTGAATATTCAAATTGTCCTCAACAATTAGTAGATGATATATTTGATGGTATAGATTCTGTAATCAAAGAATCATACAATGATTATTTTGATGATGAACCTGAATTTAATGAAGAATATGAAGAAGAATTACAATCATTAATAGAAAATGTATATGATGATACAAAATATGAAATCATAGACAGAGCTAAAGACAGATTTGAAAGAGAAGATATGATTAATGAAATGTATGAAGATGAATAATTGATATTTTAATTATTTAAAAAAATAAAAAGCAGGATTTAAGTCCTGCTTTTTTATTTTATAATACTGAATTATATTATTCAGTAACTCTTGGCAATGGGTACATCTGAGCATCAATGTTTCCAATTGTCTCTTCAGCACCGCTGATGACTGGTTGATCATCAGGTGAACCAAGGAATTCATCCCAGTAGTCTGATCTGAATTTACAAGTAAGCTTTCTAGCTTCTGAGTTTGTATAATCCAAACCATCAAGACCAGTTACTTCTGTAAGCATTACATCTTTGAATAGAACATCTCTCCAAATGACACCATTACGGTTAGCTTCAAGAATTCTCATACTTGCTGAGCAATATTCTCTCTTAAGTGTTCTAGAACCATTTGATAAGTTATATCCTAACTTTGACCAAGCTTTGAATACTCTCAAAACATAAGCATCTGTGTCATTTCTCAAGTTCAAGTTCAATTCTACAGTGAACTCTGCAAATGTAGAGTCCATAGCAGGATTCAAGAATGATACGTCAACACCCAAGAACTTCTGTGAACCAGCTTGTACAGTCTTCTGCAAGATATCTAAACCTGTAACTGTTGTTACTTGTTCACTAAGAATATAAATGTCATTAGGTGCAATGAATTGGCCGCTAATAAGATCAGGCAATGTGAACTGAACTTCAAATATAGCACCATGCATTGGATCATACTTGTTAATACCAGCTTGAACATTATTTATATGTGGTAATGGCATAATTTATAATTACTAATTATTTTATTATATTCTTTTTATAAAAATAAAAAAGAGCTTGGAATTTTTAAGAACTTTTCCAAGCTCTTAATTAATTTTTTTATCCTGAGATAGCAGCTGTCATTTGACCAGTTCTGTAAAGAGTAAGCTCTTGAACCATCTTACCACAACCCATACCAGGTTCGATATGTGTTGAAAGAACTGCCATTTCATTGTCAATGATTTCAGGTGTGTTGTTAGATTCATCCATTACATTCAAGTACTTCTGGATTCCACCATTAGCAGCAACACGAGCGCAAATCAAGTCAGCTTTCTTCTTGATAGCAGATCTAGTTACAGGATTGTTGAATTCCCATTGATATGCTTGAAGAACTTTCTCAATCTCATCTTGCAAGTAGATAACCAACTCACGAACATTGACCTTAGAAAGTGCTGAAACAGGAGTCTGTTTAGCTGTCTGGTTAGCATTAATGAATGTACCAAATGTTGGACGATAAATCATACAGTTTACACCATAAGGTTCAATTATCTGCAATTCATCTTGTGAATACTTGTAGTCAGGACCAACAAGACCATTAGCACGAATATTAGCGTAGTTAGGACCAGCGATGATGTAATATGGTTGACGTGATTTATATTTCTCCATGAACAAGTTAGAAACAAGTCCAGCTGAAGGAATAATCATATCAAGATAACCATCTGAGAACTTCAATGGAGTATAGAAAGCACAGAATGAAGCACCATCTGCATCTTCAGGTAAACTAAATCTTACACCAGCAGGTTTCTTCTTGTTGAATCCATCAACGATATATTCTACTTTAAATACACCTTTAGCATCAGTATATGAAGAATATGGGCATTTAATGAATGTCTTTACTGCTGGGAAGTTCAAGATTGCGAATGCACTCTGTTTCTCTTTAGCAAGATAGCAAAGAACTTTCTTAAGTCCATTGTCAACATAAGATTCAAATGTATCAACAATATAACGATAGTCAATATCTGACTTGTTCAAAAGACCTGTTCTAAGTCCTTTATATTCAGTCAAAGCTGAAAGGATGAACTTCTGCCAGTTAAGTTTGCTAAGCATGTCAGTTCCTTCTGGCTTATAGTTCTTATAAATATAACCTTGTAAATATTGAGGCATCATTTGACCAACTTCTTGGTTAAGTCCATTTTCAATTCTGATGAAGCAAGAATTTTCTTCTTTCTTATATAAAGTTGTACCTTCTTCTACAGTTTCAGGTTTAGCTTTATAATCTTGAGTTTCTTCATCGAATATAAATGTTCCATTTTCATCTTCAACATATTTTACAACATTATATTCTTTAGGAGCACCTGAAGTCTTAATGACATATTTACCATTTTCATCAATATAGATGTCCATTACATAAACATTATCAAAGAATCCATCTGGTTCATCAGGTTCACCATTTTCATCTCTGTCAGAAGTACCATCAGCTGCAAGTAAGCAGTCACCTACATTAAGTATAGAACCTAAACTAATATCATAAGCTTCTTGAGCAAAGATAGCATTTTCACCATTTGGTAAATTACCAGTTTCATATCCTTCTTTTGACAAGAAACAAACTGAAGAACCATAAACAGCTTTATCATTTGACAAATGAGACTTAATAGAAACTTCAACTTTTGTGAATGAAATATTCATATTAGTGTCATCATCTGAATAAATGTTATTATCTGTTTGTTCAAGTCTTGTTATAGAAGAAACAATCATTTGAGGTCCTTCCATTGTAAATTCTCCATTATTAATGAAAGCTGAACCAGTGAAATAAGTTCCTTCACCATTGTTATTAAGTACTAAATTACCTTCATCATCATATTTACCAGCTTTAATCTTTACAACTGTATCTGTGAATGATTTCTTACCTTCATCAGTATTTTCAAAACCTTCAATATCAACAGTTTGATCAGAACCAATTTGTTTCAAAGTAATCTTTCTTGACTCAACATCAACAGAATTTACATATAAAGAACCTGAAATTCTAGTTTTACCTGAAGCATCTAAATCATCAATAGCTTTATATGTTCCATCTTTTGCAATCTTGACAACGTTAACTATCATAGATGGGTTGTCAACAACAACTTTAGATTTCATATTGCTCAATAAGTTTGTCTTTGCAGTGCAAGCAGCTAAGTTAGGAAGATTAAGTTCAGTAACATCATCAGTATTTTCATTTGTCTTAATTGACAAACGACCTGATAAGTCTATTGAAACCATTCCTTCTTCTAAGATATCTGTATTGAATGACATCATCATATTATGAACATCAATATCACTGTTAAACAAAATATCTAATGACATGTATTGTCCTTTCTTATTCTTGAAATAAGGAATCAAACATCCAACATAATGAGCAATTGGAGAAGCAGTGTCATCTGAATACAAAGCATCAAGAGTATCAACTGGATCACCATAAGCATTTGTTACATAAGGTTTCAATTGAAGACCTGGAATTTCATCAGCACCTTTTGGAAAACCTTGTTCATTTAAAAGTCCTTCATCATTAGATGCAAGATCAAAATAGTTCTTCAAAGTAGTTGAAGACATGACTTGGTCTGATTGGAAATGTCCTTTGAATACATAGATTTCAGCAAAGAAATCTGAAATCAAGCTGTTTCTATATGGATATAAATATTCAGGCATTTCATCAACTCTATCAGAATACCAGTCACTAACTGAAATGTTGTACTGGCTTACTTTGTTACCAGAAGCTTTACGAATAAAGTATGTTCCTGATGATTCTTTAGTATTAGTAGTGCAGATATTGATGTATTGATCCATCATAATTCTATTAGCACTCTTAAGGTTGATAAGCTTTTCAGCAGAAAGTTCCCAGAAACGAGAAGTGTCATAAATGTCTTCGACATTAATCTTTACAGGCTCAATAGATGCATAAGATGGGTTGAATGCAGGGCTAATGGTAGCGCCATCAACTGTCTCACCATCGAATTTCTTCAAGTTCAAGCACAAAATAGGACCTGATGCTAAAGCTTGAATAGCAAGTCTGTGGAAATATATGCCACGTTTTTCTAATTTCTTTGAGATATCCCCATAGATAGCTTTGAAGTCTGATACTGATTTGATGTATGTTGGAATATTGAAAGGTCCAATTTCTGAATAACCAACAACAAGTCTCAATATCTTACTGTCAACACCCAAGATTGTAGACTTATCGAATACAACACGATAAATACCAGCAGCCTTAAATTGTTGTAAATGTACAGGAATAGCCATTTTAAATAACTTTAATATATTTTTTTTATTTAGTTCAAAACTAATATAATGCTTATAATTTTCTACAATGCATTATATGAATTTTATTAAAAATAAACAATTTTTACGTGTTTGAAAATTAATTAGTATAAAAAAAGCAGGTCTTCCAAGAAAGACCTGCCCAAACTTACGTTTCAAATTATATATAGAGGCAAAGTTTACCTCTTTTAGTTTTTCTTATCAAGATTAGATAAGATCGTAGTCACTGTTTACACAGAATGTGTAGTACTGAGCTTCTGGATAGAAACCAGCATCAGCAATAGTGTAACGTGAGTTTACAAGCATCTTAGGAGCCATTGTTCCTTCAGCAGTGATAGAAACAGTGTCAGCCAAGATGAATGGCATGAAGATAGCACCTGGTTCATTACCATTACCTTTACGTCCAACGCAGATACGAGTGTCATCCCAATCCATGTAAGGATCAACATATACATTCAAACCAGCGATACGACCACCAAGATACAAGTTCTGTGAACCATCTTGTGCCATGTTGTTAGCCATAGGAGTTACAACATATGAAGATACATCCTGCAAAGCAGTAGCAATCTTAGCATTTGTGATAACCCATGTAGCACGACCTCTACGTCCAACAGTCTGGATGAAGTTAGCAGCAGCAAGAATTCTTGAAGAAATTCTTCTCTGACGAGTAGCTAAGTTCTCAGCTGAAGAGTTAACATCGGTATTAGCAACATTACCCCAGTCACCTTTGTGTTCAACACCATAGATGTCCTTGTAAGTCTTAATAGTGAACTGTGACAATGGTTTGTCAGAAACACCCATCTGCAAGTTCAAGTCAATACCTTGATAGTTCTTCTGTTGTACAGCATTAGTTACACCAAGTGCAAATACGTGTTCAAGAATACGAGCATTGATTGATTGAGTGATTTCATTCTGTAAAGCTTCCATAACTTTAGCAACTGCATCAACACCATATAATGGAAGGTCTTGTAATTGCTGACGAGTTACAGTACCAGTTACTTCATATGAACCCATTTGGATCCACTTGCTGAACAATCTCAAACCGATAACATTACCAGTACCAGTCTCGTTCTGAGCACGAGTCATAGCTTCTTTCTTACCAGTTGCGAAGTTAGCAAAACCATCAACGAAGTCAACCATTGTCTGAGCAAAGTCAACACCAAATACATTAAGAGTTTGGTTACCTACTGTCATTTTAAGACCAGTTTCAGGATCCATATTTTCAAACAAGTCAGCGATAGCATAGTTGTCATCACCTTTCTTGCATTCTTCAACTCTTACGATGACACCACCATCCATACGGCCAAATTGCAAGAAACGTCCTTTGAAAGTGATACCGTTTCCAGTCATTTCAACAGCACGGTTGTCGAAATCTTCTTGAGTGTCAGGATCTGGAAGAGCACGTAAAGCTTTAATAACAGCGTCTGTAGCTTTAACACCGGTGAATTTTACATACAAAGGTTTGTTTTCAGCACCTTCACCAACACCATCAAGACGAGCGATTTCGTTCTTACGACCCATCTTACCACCAGCATATGGGAAGTCCATATAGCTCAAAAGTGCCCAAGGACCTTTAGCATTAACAACTGGAAGAAGTTCCAAACCAATAGTCATAAGAGCAATATTCAAAGCCATTGGAAGTGTGCTTACTGGAATATCACCAGAACCAACTTGTTGCTTGAAGAAGTTACCAGGAGCGGTAGTATCAGTTGGAAGTTGACCTGGAGCCATTGGGTTACCCATACCAAGGGTGTTCAAAGGTGTAGCATAAATAGGATTCAAACCCTGTGCAGGAACAGTTACATTGTTTGGATCAAAAGCATTAGGAGCCATAGCAGCGCCACCTACACCAATCTGTGATTCATGAATTTCATGGATAGCAGCATATTCACTAACCCATTTTAATTTGTCAGAATCGGTAACATTGAAATTCTCTTTCAATATCTTTGTCCACATTTGTGTACCGTTTTGTTCAGTTATAAACATTTTAATTTAATTAAAAATTTTTTTGTTATATATTATTTTGTTTTATCTTTTTTATAGTTAAATAAAAATAAATGGATTTCGACCGAATTGAAAATAATCAGTAAATTATAAACGTAATCTGTTCATTTGATTTACTATTGAATTATAATAATTTGATCTAATGTCTTTATTTTCATTTACTTGTGTTTGTTTATTATCATTTTCAGCAAAATTTACATTTGCCCAGAAATTCTCAAAAACACCTTCTTTTGTGAAATCATAAACCTTAGAGGTTCTCAAGATTTCAGCTTGACGTGCTTCAGTAAGTCCATTCCATAATGGTTTGTATTCATTTGGCATGTTCTCAATAACATATACTCCAGCATATTTGTCTTTTGCTTTTTCTTCTTTAAGAAGTTCTAAAGCTGCATCTTTTGAGTTGTCAAAGCTTTCAAGTAAAGCATCAATTTCACTCAATTTAGCATCTTTCTGAGATTCCATGAATTCATTGATGTTGTTGTTGATTTTCTCTTCTTGTTCAGGAGCAAACTCTTCATTAATCCAACCTTCAACAGTAGGAGCAAATTCTTCAGTTATCCAACCTTCAACAGTAGGAGCGAACTCTTCACATACCCAGTTCTGTACTTCAGGAGCAAACTCTTCGCATACCCAGTTCTGTACTTCAGGAGCAAACTCTTCACATACCCAGTTCTGTACTTCAGGAGCAAACTCTTCACATACCCAGTTCTGTACTTCAGGAGCAAACTCTTCAACAACCCAATTTTGTACATTAGAAGCAAATTCATTGATTGCCCAATCTTTTGCTTCATCTAAAATTTGATTTGACAATTCTTCTTTAAGCTCTTCTTTAAAATTATCAGCAAACTCTTCAGTTACCCAAGATTCAATAGCGCTATAATTAACTTCTTTTATATTTTCAAGTTTATCATTAGCATTTGCTAACTGCTCATTAAGAGAAGTAATTTCAGCATTTTTCTGTTCTAAAGATTCCTGTGCTACATGAAGTTCTGCTTCTAATTGAGTTACTTTTTCGGTAAGCTTGTCAATTGCTTGTTTAATTTCATTCATTGTAGTTGTATCTTCACTATTTTTGTTATTATTTTCTTCTGTTTCTTTGTTTTCGTCATCAGTATTTTCATCTTTCTTTTCATCATTGTCATCAGATGACTTTTCTTCTTTTTCTTCTTTGTCATCTTTTTTCTTTTCATCTTTGTCATCTTTCTTGTCTCCACCATCACCATCGTCATCTAAAAGTCCTTCATCAACAATAGCATACATGATGTTTCCATCTTCTAATGACTCGTTCAATGATTCAAGAGTTTGGTTCTGCTGTAAATGCAATTTAGCTTGTGAGAAACCTGGAGTGCCTACTAAGTCATAAGTCTTGATAGTGCTTAAAGTAACATGACCTGATTCATCAATATTACCAGCACCTCTTGAAGAAATATACAAAGGCAATCCACTTTCAATAATAGCTTTTGCAATTTGTCCTTTAGGAGTGTTCAACAAAAGTATTGTACCTGTAATTGTACCATCTTCATTCATTTCAATTGACTCAATTTTATGTGAAACATTATTCAAGTCAATATTCATTGTATTTGGATGTTCCAATTCACCAGGACAACCTTCAGTAGCTATGACATGTTGCAAAGTCTCTACCATTTTAGCATAATTTGCTTTGTCATAGATTCTGTTGTTACCATTCTTAATGCCGCATACACCAAAAACACCGCTTAAACGAACTTCATCTTTATTTGAACTCTCTTGTAGCTGAAGATTATTTATACTACCAAAGGTTTCAAATACTAAGCATTTTTTTGACATAATTGAAATTTATAGATTATTTTGGTATTTCTAATAAAATAATAAATTGTTTATGTATAAACTAAAAACTTTTTTATTTATTAAAAATAAAGTTTATAAAAATGTGAGAAAACATTTATATATTTTTATATTGCTACAATATCTGAATAAGTAGCTTCACCTTCTATATATTCACTTTCATTTAATATTTCACCAGTTTCTGGATCTACTCCTTCAGGTATTTTTTCTTTTTCTGGATTTTCTTTTAACTTATTAGCATATAATTGTTTATTAAGAGCTTCAATAAACTCTTTGCTACCTCTTGTAATAAATGAACCATCTTCTGCTTGCTCTTTTGGCTTTTCTGCAAATGTCTTGTCACATTCAGCTTGCATTTCTTTGAATATATTCTCTAATTCACTTACAAGCTTATTTAATTGAGTCTGTATATTCAACATTGAAGTCTGTAGACTAGTAAGATTTTGATATAATGTTCCTTTTGCAGAATTCATAGAAATGCTAGTTATTATTACATCTTGTGCCTTTTCATTGATAGTCAACATTTTAAGTAATCTTCTAATATTATCCATTTCTTGCATAATCTTAGAAGGAATATATGGATGCTCATCTATATATTTCTGATCAAAGTAATAGTTACTAAGTCTTTCTGTAATAATTCTAGCTTGTTGTTCAGCTATGCCATTGACATCATCTAAATCTATTACTAGTGTAGGAGTTTCTAGAATATTTTCAGGAGAATCATATGCTGATGAAGCGTCAGCATTTGAAAATAATTCATCAATCAAGTTTTCTTTTTCTTCTTGACTTATTCCACTCATGATTTTACATAATTTATTTATTAAAAATAAAAAAAGCATCCTATTCTTTGAATAAGATGCTTTAATTTTATAAAAATTTATTTTTTTATTTATTAAATTTAGGTTTATATTCTAAACACAGGTAAAAATGATTTGTTAATTCCGCACATAAAAAAAGTATCTTTATGAGAAACATCTCTGTCAAATGTCCAATGTTCAAGATTCTGATCAAGTTTTTTGCACCATTCAAACATTAAATCCATATTTTTAAGACTTTTTAATTTCCATTTTCCAATAGGCTGATTAAACTTTTCACATAATCTTAGCATTGCTGTTGCTGTAGTCACATTACTCATATCCCATTCAGAAATATCACAATTGAAGTCTATACAACCTCTAAAAGTATAATTCATATTTGTCACATTTGAAGTATTCCATTGTGACACATCACAATTGAAATCTTTAATATCTCTAAATAAATCCTCAAATGTAGTCACTTTAGAAGTGTCAATATAATTCAAATCACAATTATGTCCTGATTTTTTAAGCTCTTCTTTTACTATTTGTTTTATAGTTTCATCAGTAGCTTTTATCATAAGCTTTACTTTAGTGTTTTTTGATATTATATATTCTAAAATTGGCTTCATAATCTAAATTTCAAAGGTTTATAATTTTGATATTCTTGTATAGGACTATTATAAAAAATTTTATTTTTAGGACTCATATTCAAATCTACTTTTTCTACATTCCAATTTGATAAGTCACAATAAAATTTATGGCAATTACAAAACATTTCATGCATATCTTCTACTTTACTTACATTCCACCCTGATATATCTTGATTAAATTTATAACATAATTTAAACATTTCACACATATCTTCAACATTACTTACATCCCAATCTGAAATATTTCCATTAAAGTTTTCACAATCAAAAAATGTGCCTTTCATATTTACTACTTTACTGACATCCCAATTATTTAAATCTTGATTAAATTTTGTACATCTGCAAAACATATATCTCATATCTTTAAGCTTAGAAAAACTCCATTTTGATATATCTTGATTAAAAAATTTACAATCACAAAACATATTATATGTTTTTATAACATTTGAAACATTCCAATTAGATATATCACAATTAAAGCTTTTACAATAAGAAAACATATTGCTCATATTCCTAACATTGCTTACATTCCAATTTGATATATTTGGATTTATATCTTCATATTTTGATCCTAATCTGTTTTTAAGATCATATACTTGAAATAAACAACTCATGTCTGTTACTTCACTTGTATCTATATGGTTTAAGTCAGCAGTATGTCCTAATCTGTCAAGTTCATCTTTTACTATTGTTTTTATATTACTGTCATTGGCAAATATAATACCTTTAACTATTTTTTTATAATTTATATATTCTAAGATTGGTTTCATATCTCTTCTAATATTTTGTTTCCAACTATATCTGTCATTCCTACTTTGAAGAAACCATTTGGATTTTTTTGGAAAGCATAACTTCCATCTTCTAATTGCATGATCACATATTTTTCACCATAATAAGAAGATGCTAAATATGCTATATTATAAGTTGTATTAAAATCAGAAATTCCCTTCATATATAAAAATAATTTATCATGAAGTCAATTGTAATCCAATATTATATTTTGAGAATCCTGATTCTTGTATTCCTATTTCATTTAATTTATTTTCTATATCTGTTTTTTCTTCATTATTCTTTTTTATTTCTATAACTATATCATTAATATTTTTTTCTTTATTTGTAATATAATTATAAAATCTTATATATGAATCAATAGTCATTCTTATTTTATTATCAAAACTTATAAAAGTCATTCTATAAAATGTAACTTCTAATTTTCTTTTAAGAGTATTTGTATCATATATTAGATTATCACTAATCCATTGTTTTTCACCATCAATCTTATAAGAAGTTACAGGTATTCTAATCTTATTAGTTATATGATCATTTTTGTCTTTTATTTCAATGAATTTGTCATGAGACTCATATTCTCTAATTCTTATTTTTTGTCTATGTGATTTTTTATTGATATGATCTTTATGCATTTTCATATCATCAGTATCAAAATACAAAGAATAATACTTTAAAAACATTTCATTTTTTTGATCTTTGACTATATAAAAATTATCAAATATATAATCTGAAATTTTTGACAATAAAGAATTATTGAGAACATATTTTACATCAATACGTCTCATAAAATTCATTTGTTTTGCTTTTTCTAATGATATTGTTTTCATAATTAAATATAATAAAAAAAGCCAGCTTTTGCTGGCTTTGGGCATTTTTATTATAAAAATGAAAAACTCTAAAATTTAACTGTAGAATCTAAATGTGTTGTGCATTACTTGCATGGGTGTACTCAGTACGGGACTCGAACCCATATCTTTAGCTTGAGAGGCTAACGAACTAAACCTGTTATTCTAACCGAGCATAGAATGCGACGATTCAGTTCGTCGCCAACTCGCATCCTGAGTGCCTAACTTAGGCAGCCATTGCATATTCAAAAGTTTCGCCAGTTATTAGCATTCACAAACATCTACTTTCATTGTACTCCGCAGCAATCAAATCCAAGCGACCCCATATCTTGATTTGTTGGATGCCAGGGAATTGAACCCCAATTTTAAACCCGAACTAAGTTTTTCAAAATACTTAGTATTGTACCTTAAATCATAGAGACCGTATAACCGGTATGGTAACTAATCAATTAAGGCGCACCCAATATGATGTCGGTGCTTAACCGACTGACTCCTCATAATATTTTTCCATGGTGCATGAGAAATGGACTAACACCCTGTGCCTCTGACAGGACTCGAACCTGCAATTATGTTTATAGGCGGCACATAAAACGCGCTTCCCTACTGACACTTTTGTGATTTTCGGTGCTTCCGCAAACTTACAGAGCCATATTTCAGATCACTGAATTACCGCCACGTCATTCGTTTTAACGCGACCTGTCCATCTTGGTCAACAGAGGCATTGGTGGAGTCGGAGGGAGTCGAACCCTCGTCTTACTGAATTTCCTTTGACTATCAACGATATCTGCTTTGTGAGGTGTGGCAGAGTCGAACTGCCGTGACCACCCTGTCAAGGTGGCATCCTAAACCACTAAATGAACTCCTCATAAAATAAACTATCTACACATGTCCCAAGTTGTGCACCTATATGTCTTGAACATCCTTAGTGTAATGAGACCACGGTTAAACTACTTACACTTCGCCTACCTTATTGTATTCACAATATTTATTCCTCGATAGCTTATCATGTTGCTTACACGGACTATAACTTAATTTAGTAAAACATCATGTGTTTCCGTCCCCTTATCTCCCTTTTCATTACCTTTTACCTCAGCAACTTGACCGGTTGTGCTCCGTGACAGATTCGAACTGCCGACCCTCTCGGTGTAAACGAGATGCGCTAAACCAGACTACGCTAACGGAGCATATTATAATATAGAAACAAATGGGAATCTTGTTCACAGGTTGGTAGCGTTCCCAAGCCTTACCTGTGTGCTTTCGTTGCCCTACCAGGATTCGAACCTAGAATATCTGAGTCAGAGTCAGGTGTGTTGCCAATTACACCATAGGGCAATTAAAAATGTTAGATTAGACTCAATAGTTGCGCCATAGTACCATGTGGGTTGCTATAATATTGTCCGTTTATCTTGTACTGCACCAGCTACCCCAGCTTTTCTGAAATATGTAGGAATCGAACCTCCCAGGCTGCTACCAATGGTACGTCAAATAGAAACCTATCAACATACAAGATATTCTAACATTTGTGCTCCCACAGGGACTCGAACCCTGAACCTCCACGCTTAAAAGGCGGGAGCTCTAAAAACCAATTGAGCTATGGAAGCATGAATAGTTTTTGGTAAGAACTATTGAAACTTATCCTACTTGACCTTTCATTTCATTTAGCTGTCGGACTACTCGGCTCCTCAAATTCATCTTTCGACTATAAAATCCTCGCCTCCATCATTGATATGGAATATGCATCTTTCATACCAATCCTCTACTAATGTTCTTTTTCCGAGTAAGGAGGATTTCTACTACTTTGTGGAGATTTTACTCCGCTTCTCGTCGTCAGAAGTAGCAAAGACTAGCACATGACACAAGCATTATTGCTCCACCATGGCACGTGTCCCCCCGCCGGGACTTGAACCCAGAACCCTATGCTTAAGAGGCATCAGCTCTAAACCAATTGAGCTACGAGGGGATAATGTGAGCCTGCGGTACAGGAATCGAACCTGTCTAGACTACATACAACTAGTATTGTGTAGAATAGAGCCAAATTAAATCTCCAGATTATACTTTATCTAACGACATACGTATTAGTTAGAAAAAATACTTCGGCTACCCGGCATATAAGAAATAGTCAAACAAACCTTGACCGTGTTCAATGATGTCCCCCTAGCCTTCACATCTGCTGATTGGCTCCTACACAGAAGTTACAAACTAATTCGGGCACATGGGATATTAACATCCTGGGCTGGCATCAAGCTAACGGTATACGTATAGCCACCTCAACGTATTCAGGAACAATCCTCAGATATTTTTGCAAACTAGTGGCATGCAAGCTAGTGGCAAAAACACTCCTTCTACCTTTGTTGTTGATTTGTCAACTATTTGTTGTCCCAGCAGGACTCGAACCTGCAATCTTCTGAGTCAAAGTCAGACGTGTTAGCCAGTTCCACTATGGGACAATAAAATAAACCAATTTCCACTTATTTGTTAGCCACCAAATGCAAGCATTTGGAAAAGTTTCCATTGGTGCAATCATCTACGGAGTCAAACCGTTTATCTTCTGCCTATAGCAGTGCTCTGAATCTTTACGTACGCATCGTTGAGCTATGATGACTGACTTTAGTAGCGGGAGTGGGATTCGAACCCACGACCATCAGGTTATGAGCCTGGTAAGCTACCTCTGCTCTACCCCGCAAGCGATGAGAGAAGGATTCGAACCTCCACGGAGTTATTCATGGCCAATTTATTACCTCCGACTGGTCTACCCAGCTATGCCTATCCAATTACATCATCTCATCATAAAAATGTTTCTTCCATCTTTCAGGTTTATAACCGTATTATAGAAATTCGTTAGCTTGGCTAACAAAAAAGACTTTACCTGCTTACGATCAGGCTACCAATTTGAATAAAACAATCAGGGATTGGAGACGTTACGTTGAGATCGGCCATCTCTTGAAATCTCGAATGCGGGTACGATGGGACTCGAACCCACGACCTCCTGCGTGACAGGCAGGCATTCTAAACCAACTGAACTACGCACCCATATAAAATAAATAAGAGAATAGAAGAATGAGAAATCTTAATTTTTGTGGGAGTTGAACCCACGACCCTATAATTAAACGTTATATGCTCTACCAGTGAGCTAAAAAATCGAAGTAACTCATTCTATGACTACTTATTTAAGCGGGCCTGACGGGATTCGAACCCGCACCACACGCCGTGACAGGGCGGCATTGTAAAACCATTCAACCACAAGCCCATATGGTGCCCGTTTTTTGTATGACCTTGCGCAAGGTCATCTAACGACTGGAAACGTGGCCCGAAAACCTATCGCCTCGAGGAAATTGAGCCCACACTTGGAATCGAACCAAGACTACTGGAATACCACACCAGCGTTCTAAAGCCTATTAAACTATACGGACTTCATTAAAATTATAAAATAAATCACACCTAACTTACTTGAGCCGGTGGAGGGACTCGAACCCCCAACTTTCGCATTACAAGTGCGACACTCTGCCAATTAAAGTTACACCGGCATTAAATATTTTGTGGTCCGGTCAGATTCGAACTGACATACTCTAATTAAAGAAATGGACTTACTCTTCCCACTGTTGGTTACCTATATACTCAACGTAACAGACCAAATTAACAAGAGAATAATCTAAATGAGTAAAGCTTTTATAATTTCATGTGAAAGGTGAATTTTTCGAAGTAACTCATTTATTGACTACTTGTTTGTCGGAGAGGGAGGACTCGAACCTCCGAAGGTATTAACCGGCTGATTTACAGTCAGCTGCAATTGCCACTATGCGACTCTCCGATTTGTACTCCCGACGGGATTCGAACCCGTAATCTCCACATTGAAAGTGTGACGGCTTAAAAACCATTGGCCCACGGGAGCATGTTTAAATTTGACCATTGAGTAACGCCTTAGCCGTGATTCCTGGTCTGATTAGATATACCCTCAACAGTTGGTCTGCTGCTATCTAACCAATCTGTCAAATGTATTAGGGCTAGACATTTAACCAGTTCAGTACTCGGTATGGGATTCGAACCCATGATTTCAAGGATGAAAACCTTGCGTCCTTGGCCAGACTAGACGAACCGAGCATAAAAAACAAGAGAAAATCGGAAGAGTATCTTATAATGATGATTTTTGCTGGATTTGAACCAACTACATTCTGCGTGATAGGCGGATGTTCTAACCAAATGAACTAAAAAATCGAAGTAACTCTTTCCTTGGCTACTTGTTATGATTTAAATGAAAGTGAACTACAATTTAATTTGTCATTCCGACTTCTTCATGTTATAATTACAACATGTATTTCCCTAACATTATGACCGAGAATATATAACGGTGTAATTCTAACCTTGAATATTTCGCCTTCATCAAGGAGTACTACTTTCATTTAGTGGTGTATTAGGGACTCGAACCCATCGTCTAAGGCCAACTACTTCAAATCTGATATTAGCTCTTCTCAAATTCTTTTTGTTTCCAACCTCACACTACATAAATCGGCCGAATTTCATGTGAGTTATACACCATAATGCGGGTGCAGAGGGGCTCGAACCCCCGACCTAGTGGTTAACAGCCACTCGCTACTACCTACTGAGCTATGCACCCATGGTCGCAGGACTTTAGAACATATAGCATTTATCTAGAAACTACTATTTGAGATACTGCTTGGAACTGCGAACCTTACAGATTCTTTTTGCGGGAATGGGGAATTTCGAAATCCCGACCCTTTGCTTAACAGGCAAGCGCTCTGCCTCTGAGCTACACTCCCAAATGAATTGGCTTGGACTCGCTTTATCCAAAATAATCAAGTTGGTCTTGAAATTTAATAATACACGATAGATCCATATTATGAATATCCTCAACAATGAATCCAACTGCAAAGATTTCATAAGGTGGATATCCCTACTCTGCAGCTTTTTACCAATTTGTCCTTGCGGGTGGACTCGAACCACCGACCTCGACTTTATAAGAGTCCTGCGCTAACCAACTGCGCCACGCAAGGATATAATTGAGCGGTAGACGGGGCTCGAACCCGCAACCCCAGACTTGGAAGGACCGTACTCTACCAATTGAGCTACTACCGCATATTTCGGTTTTATTGAAAACTATTCTGTTGTTTTCTGAGACCGAAAACTCTTATTTGTAACCATCAAAAACCTTGTAGCGGGAGTGGGATTCGAACCCACGTTGTTCGGCTTATGAGACCGAGCTGAAACCAACTTCAGTCCATCCCGCGATATGGTGCCAGCTGTAGGACTCGAACCTACTTACTGCGAGAGGCCAATATCGGAATTTGTTAACGCAGATGTGTTTTACAGACACAACCGATTAAGCTGGCATTTGTATTTTCTTTCCTTGACCATTTTTTATTGGTTTATAACCTGTTCTTCCAAGTTTCCAACCATTATTAATATAGTCATTTAATTTTCTTTTATCAAGATATTTTACAACTCCATCTTTATTTACCCAAACAAATTTATTTTTAGAATCTTTAGGAGTCATTGTTTCTCTTATTTTATGTTTTGATTCTTCTGATTGATGTTTTCCACTCCAATTGGTATCATATATTTTAGGATCATATTTATCTTTGTCTATTAAAAAATATTCTTGTGTATTTTTATATTTCACACATACTTTATTTTTTAATGAACTTTGTAAAATATAATCTTGTATATTTGGAATAAATCCACCATGCCCACCTTCTTGTAAATTATAACAATTATTATCATAAACAAGATCTTCAGTAACAACTTCTGCTTCATAATTAAATGCATCTTCAGCAGAATCAAAAAACTTAAGTATTTCTTTTTTGAAATTCTCAATCCCATATTTTTCATAAGCTCTTTTCAATCTAACGCCAGAACCCATATATCCATCATCTAAATCATTAGTATTATGAACTCCATAATAAAAATGATTATTTATTAGATTTGTTATCTTATAAAAGTAATGATACATACTATTTCGATAATTCATATAGTTTTACAGTTATTTAATTAATAATAATATCTGTAAAACTTAAATAACTTGGAGAGGATTTGAACCTTCTGTTTCTGTTCAGCTGTTGTCAGCCTCTGTCAGCGTTTATACCAATTAAACTTCTCAGTTATTTGCTATTTTGTGGGATTCGAACCCAACGTCTCCGGCTGACACGCCAGCGTGCTAAACCACTACACCAAAAACAAATTACTCGGCAAAGTAACGATTTGTTAACAGCTTGAGGGTACTTTCATAGAATTGCCGTTATATGATTTCCGCTTACCTTCCATCAATACTGTTAGCCATGTTCTGTACCCGAGGCGGGAATCGAACCCGCACGACCTTTAGGGTCACAAGATTTTAAGTCTGGCGTGTCTACCAATTCCACCACTCGGGCATGTTAGTCTCATATTTAGAAGGACAGTAATTAGCTTTCTGACTGACTTTCATACTAAATGGAGCGACCACTTCCATTGTTCTTACCGGCGACCCACCTTTGATTAAGTGGCAGTCAACATCACGGGCAGCTTACCTGTTCACCGTTTTAGTGTTTTCTTCCAACTTATTGGAATCTTTTGCTGATTTCTAAACGTTGTGCGCCCGCTGGGACTCGAACCCAGGACCCCCACATTAAAAGTGTGGTGCTATCTACCAACTGAGCTACGAGCGCATGTTCCACAAGTATTTCACAACACTTATGGGTGATTGTTATGGCCTTCCATAACAATCTTCAAGTTTAGACCATGCCTTTCCAACTTACTTATGAATTAACTCTATAGGTTTCAAGAGTCTACAGACATAAGTGTGTTGAACCATGTTATATAAAAATCTAAACTTGATATATTTAGATTCTACAGTATGTCAAAGACCATATTACCGTTCCGATGTTGTATCGGTTTCGATATTTTAATATAGAAACATTTTCAAGAAATTCAAAATCTCTAAAAAAAATTTCTACATTTTTTTTTGTAGACCTAACAGGATTCGAACCTGTAATCTCCTGGGTCAAAGCCAGGCGTGTTAAAAACCATTCCACTATAGGCCTTCATTATATCAAAGAACTTTGTTGTTTCCAACATTTATATATCAATATAGATATTATTTTCAAAAATTCAAAGTCTAATATAAAAAAAAATCCAGAAGTTTTTCTAAGCTTCCGGATTTTCAATGTATATATAGTGTTTAATTAGTTTATGCAATGAAAACCCGGAAGAGGCAATCTTTATATTGTCCTTCTTCTAAATTATTTACTATATTTGTATAGGTCTTTTGCATTTTCTTTAGTATAATTTCAATTTAATAATAATAAGATATTTTAAAATAGATAAAGTTTTATTAAAAATTCAATAAAAATATCAATTTTTTAAAGCAATTTTATTATCATTAATACATTATTTTCTCAAGTTCTGACATTCTTTTATCTATTTCTTCTATTCTTTTGGATTTTTGTTTGATTTCTTCTTCAATTTCTCCAAAACGTTTTCCATATTCATTAGCTACTTCTTCAGCTTTCTTGTCACCTTCTTCAGTTCTTTTCGCATACCATTGTCCTACATCTTCT
>JAEEGL011863528.1_pt1 | contig 74841 bp, 54 predicted proteins | sample 9134231 | NCBI WGS metagenome assembly JAEEGL01 (sample SAMN16246548, study PRJNA631951) | gut metagenome | biome: gut microbiome; feature: rumen; material: fiber-attached | host: Bos | place: Iran: Karaj | collected 2018-10 | reverse complement strand
CAAACTCTTCACTGTAAAAATTTGCATTTTACCACACCCCGAAAGGGTGGAGTGATCTGTCCGACCGGCCAGGCTCATCCTGCTCCATTGTTCGTTTATCGTTTCTTGTATAAAAGGAATGACTTTCTGCTTGTGCGCAACATATATAATATATGCGCGCGCTGCTTGTCTTGTTTCTGTTCGCAGTCTGTCAAAGAGCGAGTTTTTTGACCTCCCTTTCGGAAAGCGAGTGCAAAGGTACGGACTTTTCAAATACTGGCAAAATTTTCGGGGAACTTTTTTTGAAAAAATATCAGTTACCCCCTCTCGGGTAGACTTACACATATTTATATATAATATATGCCAGCAGAATTTCTCCCCAAAAATGAAAATGTGGCAGAATTTTCCATAACGTTCACCTGCCTCTCCTGCTCCCAAGGAACAGTAGTGTCACCCACCTTTGCCATCTTTGCTTTTTTCCTGTTTTTTGTCCAATCCAAATAAAAGTATTAACTTTGCAATCGAAATGGACAAGCTGGACACTTATAAAGAAAGCATAGACGCCATCCTTATCAAGGGGAAGGGTTATCTCGCCCCTGATTTCTCTGCTCAGCAACTGGCCGAGCGGCTTGGAGTTTCGACATTTGCCCTATCGCGGATGTTGAAGGCGATTTATGGAAAGTCCTATAGCGAGATTGTGCATGCTTATCGTGTACAAGAAGCGGAACGGCATCTGAAGGACAAACGATATGCCCCCTACTCCATCGACGACATCGGTGCGCTGGTGGGCTTTAAGAATCGCCAGTCCTTCTTCGCGGCCTTCAAAAAGGCGACTGGAACAACTCCAGAGAAGTTCCGCCAAATGTAACACTTGTAACACACGCAGTGTTACATTTGTAACACTAGAACTGTTACAAGTGTAACATAAGGAGGGTCGGATAAGCGGTCATTCTTGCCCCTCATCGACGCTTCACGGCTCGACACTTTTTAGGCACTTATTATCAATAACACATACAATGAAGACAACAGTAAAAACAATGATGATTTCAGCACTTTTGGCAACTGCGACATACCATGCAGATGCCCATCAGCAAGAAACTCCTGCGGATATCGTGCCCAAGAAGGAGAAGAAATTCGAGTACACTAACGAGCGTTTTGCCGACTTGCAGATGCTCCGCTACAAGGTGGAAGGGTTCGAGAACCTGACCTTGAAGCAGAAGACGTTCATCTATTACCTGCAAGAGGCTGCGCTATATGGTCGCGACATCCTTTTCGACCAGAACGGCAAGTACAACCTGCGCATCCGCAAAATGCTGGAAGATGTGTATGTGAACTATCAGGGCGACCGCAACAGCCAGAACTTCAAGGCGCTGGAAGAGTATCTGAAACGTGTGTGGTTCTCCAACGGCATCCACCACCACTACGGAAGCGAGAAGTTCGTGCCAGGATTTAACCGCCGATGGCTACAGGATTGTGCTGTTTGCTCCGATGAAATCGCCAACATCATCTTCAATCCCGACGTGATGAAGAAACGTGTGAACCTTGCCGAAGGAGCCGACCTGGTGAAGACCAGCGCCAGCAACTACTACGAGAACGTGACACAGGCAGAAGCAGAAGCTTTCTATGCCAAACAAAAGGCTGAAGGAGATTCGCTGCACCCAGTCATGTATGGCATGAACTCCCGTCTTTCCAAGACGAAAAACGGCGATTTAATCGAGAAAAAATGGACTATCAACGGGCTTTACGGGGCGGCCATCAAAAAGATTGTGGAGAACCTGAAACTGGCACGCCCCTACGCAGAGGACGAACAGCAGCAGAAGGTCATCGACCTGCTTGTCTCTTACTACGAGACGGGCAATCTGAAAACCTTCGACGAATACTCAATTGCTTGGGTGGAGAACACAGAGCCATTGGTGGACTTTGTCAACGGTTTCATCGAGTGTTATGGCGACCCGCTGGGACTGAAATGCTCATGGGAGAGCATCGTGAACTTCAAAGATGTTGAAGCCACCAAGCGAACGGAGACCCTCAGCAAGAACGCGCAATGGTTTGAGGATCACTCCCCCGTTGCCCCTGAATTTAAGAAAGAAAAAGTGAAAGGCATCACGGCCAAAGTCATCAAGGCAGCCATACTTGCAGGCGACCTCTACCCCTCCACCGCCATCGGCATCAACCTGCCAAACAGCGATTGGGTTCGTGCTGAACACGGGTCAAAGTCCGTCACCATCGGCAACCTGACAAATGCTTACAACCAAGCCGCCAAAGGAAACGGCATGCTGCAAGAGTTTGCATACGGCAAGGAAGAAATCGAATTGGTGGAGAAATATGGCGATTTGACCGACGATTTACACACCGACCTGCACGAGTGTCTGGGTCACGGAAGTGGCAAACTGCTCGAAGGTGTGGACGGCGATAGTCTCAAGGCATACGGCAGCACGATTGAGGAAACACGTGCCGACCTGTTCGCGCTCTATTATCTGGCTGACCCCAAACTGGTGGAACTCGGCTTGGTGCCCAACGCTGAGGCCTACAAAGCCAGCTACATCGCTCAAATGCAGAATGGCCTGCTCACACAGTTAGTGCGCATCAATCTCGGCAACAACATTGAGGAAGCGCACATGCGCAACCGTGCCTTGATTGCCCGCTGGGCATTGGAGCACGGCAAGAAAGACAACGTGATGGAATTGGTGAAGCGAGACGGCAAGACCTACGTGCGAATCAACGACTACCAGAAACTCCGCGGCCTCTTCGGAGAACTGCTTGCAGAGATTCAACGCGTGAAATCCACCGGTGACTTCAAGGGTGCCCAAGCGCTTGTGGAGACTTACGGCGTGAAGATTGACCCCGAACTGCACAAGGAAATCCTCGACCGTTATACGAAACTCAACATCGCTCCCTACAAAGGTTTCATCAATCCTGTCTACACCGCCATTCGCGATGCCCAGGGCAACATCACCGACGTACAGATTTCCTACACAGAAGGCTATGCTGAGCAGATGCTCCGCTACAGCAAAGACTACGCAACACTTCCTTTGGTCAATGAATGAACTCATCAACGACATCAAGAAAGAGTTGAGAGCCAACATGAACGGAGTGGCTTCAGCGCATGCGAGGCAGACGGAAGACTATCGCGTGAATTGGGGCATAGAACTGCCGAGAGTGAAGAACATCGCCGATGAAATCGCAGAAAACTGTGCCCAGAAGAACATCTCCACACGAGAGTTGGCGCAAGCCCTGTGGAAGGAAAGCACACGAGAATGCAAGATACTCGCCTGCATGCTGATGCCTTCCGATGAAATCGACGAGGAAGTGTGCGAGATATGGATGGAAAACATCCGTACGGAAGAAATCGCCACCATGTTCTGCCTATACCTCGTGCAACGCCTGCCGTATGCCAGCACAAAGGCCTACGAATGGATGGCACATGAGAAGAGTATCCCGCAGACCTGTGGCTTTCTGACGCTGTGTCACCTGATGAGGAAGTACGAACTCAGTCCTGACGCACAAGAAGAGTTCCTGGATCAAGCCGCCGCATCATTAGACAACAAGTATGCCATCAAAGCCCTACAGATTTATGCGTCGCAGGGAAAAGAGAACGCTCGGAAAGTCAAAAAAGTGGCTGATTATTTGTAGCAGCGAAAGAAAAACCGTAAATTTGTCGCCATAATGGGCAACAGGGTATGAAAAAGGAAAAGACAGAAGGCATAACGGTAGAAAAGCCTCAAGACATCCTCACCCGTTTCATGACGGCTCAGGGCATGAGGAAGACTCCTGAACGGTACGCCATTCTGGAGGTGGTCATGCAGATGAAAGGCCACCACAGCGCTGACCAGATTCTAACCATGATGCCCGAGAATTTCCACGTCAGTCGTGGTACCATCTACAGTACCTTGGCGCTCTTGGTGGAGTGCGGGTTGCTATACAACCATCAAACGGAGGGGGCAACACTTTACGAGTGTGCTTACGGCAGGCCAGCCCACCACCACTATATCTGCACAGGATGTCAGAAGATATGGGATTTGCAGGACAAATCGATTGAGCAGGTGGTTTCGAAAGTGAAAACCCCCAGATTCAAGAAAATGCGATGCAGCACCTATATATTCGGTCTCTGCAACATCTGTCAAGCCAAACTGGCACGACTGAAAAAGAAAATGGACAAGGAGAAAGAGGCCAACATGACACGTGAAGAAAAACGATTCGCCAGAATCAATGAGGAGTTGGCCAAAGCGGCAGAATGGTTCAAGTAAGAGAGGAGAACTTTCCGCACACGAGGTGCCTCCGAAAGAAAAGATAACTAAAAACTAAAATCAAATAAAACAATGAAAGTAGATGTACTGTTAGGTCTTCAGTGGGGAGACGAAGGTAAAGGTAAGGTGGTGGACGTACTGACACCACGCTATGACGTTGTAGCCCGTTTCCAAGGAGGTCCTAACGCTGGACACACACTCGAATTTGAAGGACAGAAATACGTCCTTCGCTCGATTCCATCGGGCATTTTCCAAGGTGACAAGGTAAATATCATCGGCAACGGCGTGGTGCTCGCTCCAGACCTCTTCATGGACGAGGCCAAAGACCTCGAGAAGTCTGGGCACAACCTCAAGAACCGCCTCCACATCTCGAAGAAGGCACACCTCATCATGCCAACCCACCGTCTGTTGGATGCCGCCTATGAGGCAGCCAAAGGCAAGAACAAGGTAGGCACGACTGGTAAGGGCATTGGCCCCACTTACACGGACAAAACCAGCCGTAACGGTCTGCGTGTGGGTGATATTCTCGACAACTTCGCCGAGAAGTACGCTGCTCACAAGGCACGTCACGAAGCCATCCTCAAGAGCCTCAACTACACCGACTACGACATCACCGAGGTGGAGAAGAAATGGATGGAGGGCATTGAGTACATCAAGCAGTTCCAACTTGTTGACTCTGAACATGAAATCAACAACCTGCTGAAGCAAGGAAAGTCTGTCCTTTGCGAAGGCGCACAGGGTACCATGCTTGACATTGACTTTGGTTCCTATCCTTTTGTGACCTCTTCCAACACCATCTGTGCAGGTGCCTGCATCGGCTTGGGTGTTGGTCCTAATAAGATTGGCGATGTGTTCGGTATCATCAAGGCTTATTGTACTCGTGTAGGCGCTGGTCCTTTCCCAACAGAGTTGTTCGACGAGACAGGAGCCAAGATTCGCGCCATCGGTCATGAATATGGTGCTGTGACAGGTCGCGAACGCCGTTGTGGCTGGATTGACCTCGTAGCCCTCAAATATGCTATTATGGTCAGCGGCGTAACCAAACTCATCATGATGAAGAGCGACGTGCTCGACGACTTCGAGACCATCAAGGCTTGCACCGCCTACAAACTGAAGGATGGCAGCGTCATCGACTACTTCCCCTACGACATCAGCGATGGCCTCATCGAACCAGTTTACACAGAATTGCCTGGTTGGAAGACCGACCTCACCAAGATTACCAGCGAAGCAGAGTTCCCCAAGGCATTCTCCGACTACATTGCCTTCCTGGAGAAGGAGTTGGAGACTCCTATCACCATCGTGAGTGTAGGACCCGACCGCGCACAGACTATTGAGAGATAAACTCGTCTTTTCGTATGAGACGAACCGCATTTCTCTTCATATTGACCATCATACTGATGACCTGCTGCACAACCAGAAGGAGTCAGTATGATGGTCTTTTGGTCAGTATCGACAGCCTCACAGAGGTCAATGCCGATAGTGCCCGAATGCGGTTATCGCAACTGAGTCAGGAGATGAACGAGGCACCCGAACGCATCCAGATGTACTATCATCTCTTGCAGGTCAAAGCCAATGATAAGGCACATATCAAGCACACCTCTGACTCGCTCATCTGCGAGGTAGCAGATTATTATAAGCAGCACTTGAAAGAGGGACGCCTGCCCGAGGCATACTACTATGTGGGACGAGCCAACGCAGACATGCTGAACAGTGAGAAAGCCTTCTTCTATTTTCAGAAAGCCTTGTTGGAAGACAGCCTCCACGTAACCACCCATCTGAAAAGCCGCATCTATGCACAAATCGGTTATATATACCTGCGCAACGGTCTGTTGGCAGAAGCGATTGGCATGCAGCAACTGGCCTATTTCTATTGCAAGGAAGAAGGCGACACCTTGGGCATGCGCTATAGTTCAGAAGACATTCACACCATCCAAACCCTGCTGAAAGATTCCACATTCAAGCAGATGCCTAACAGTGGAGTGATCACACGCATCCAGCAACTGAACACACACTTCAAGAACCAAGTGCTGAACGAACAAAACGCCCAGCTACAAGCGGAGAACGAGAAAGAAAAGACACTCATCTGGATTGCTGTCGGCTTGTCCATAGTCATTATTGCGGCCATCTCGTTGTTGATGCTGCGTCAACACAAACAAAAAACCAACGCATCCACCGACACGAAGACACCTCATCTCCAACGCCATTTCTACGACAAAGACATCAGCGACCTGCTCACCACACATCTATATAATAATAAGGTCTTGAAGACTTCCGATTGGCAACTCATCGAGGAACGGCTGTTGACAGCGTTCCCTACTTTCCGCGACAACCTTTTCTCCCTCTACCAACTCTCCGAAACCGAATACCACATCTGCCTGCTCATCAAACTTGAGGTTTCACCCTCCAACATGGCCAAACTGATGGCAACTGGCAACAGCACCATCTCACAAAGTCGTCTCCGCATGCAACAAAAAGTCTTCAATGGCCAAGGCACGGCAAAGGATTGGGATAACTATGTGCTTTCTTTATAAACTACCTGAATGTCATCCACTTAAAAGAAATTTATGAACAATTTGTGAATACTCAACAGTAATTGTAAAGGAATTGTGAACCCATTTTCTTGGCACTGTCGGGCAAGAACGTCTATCTTTGCAGCAACAAAATGTTTCATTAAAAACTTTCGTACAATGAAGACGATTCGTATGACACTTCTGGCTATCTTCAGCCTTTTCTCGTCAGTCTTTTGTTTCGGTCAGAACCAAGGCAATGCCCAGCCACAGCCTATGGTTCCTAATCAACAATTACCACGTGCCTACACGCTTCCACTTCCGCTTCCCACGTCTCCCGACCTTGGAAAGATGTTTCCCATCGATTCAATCATACAAGAAGATATGGCTCGGATACAAAAAGAGGTCATGAAAGGGCAGAAGCGGAAAGAGAAGAGTTGCGAGGTCGTCAAACGCTCTAAAGGAAGCATCACCTTCGTGGTGGACGAGAACCTGCCTGCACCCCAACGGGACTTCCGTGCATTTAGCGGTGACAGAGTGGCTGGATGGATGCTGAAAGATGAAGGGATTCCCCAAGAGAAACACAAGATTGTGGCCGCCAGTTTCCTTAAAGACAAACTGATTGCCACGGACAAAGACATCTTCTTCCAATGCATGATCCTTTCTTACTCCGACCACCGACCTGTGTGCATCTCCCCCGACATGGTATGGATGCTCATCAGTCAGGGATTTGCCCGATACGTCAACGCACACCCAGAAGAACTGCGTGACCAATTGGTCTATCACACAGGCAAAATGGATTTGGTGGTTGAGTCCAAGAACGATGTGCTCTCAAACAAGGTCGATTGGGAGCAACTGCTCGATGGCTTTGCCGCACAAATCGACAAACATACCAAAGGGAATATCGCCACAACACTCATAGCCGACTTCTCAACCACCCGCCTTGCAGAACGCATCGCCTCGCAAATCACGCTGATGGAGAGTGTCAAAGCCTATTTCAGCTATAGGGAAATTTCTCTCTCATGCGGCATCCCAACGGTGACATTGACAGGAACCCCTCAGGATTGGCAACGCGTACTCGACAAAACCAGGCATTTAAAACAATATGGCCTCAACGAATGGATACAGAGTTTGGAACCCATCTTGCAAGAATTTGTCTATGCTGCTGAAGGAAATCCCAACCAGAAGTTCTGGAAAGGGATGGTGAAAAAGCATCGCGTGAAGGAACTCTACGGAGGTGGTTGCGGCTCTGACGAACCCACGAAATTGGACGGCTGGATGCTGAAGCTCTTTCCTGACAAAGACGGCAAGACACTCAATCATGTCACAAAGAGCCACCACATGCCGACGGAACGTGTACGTGTCAACTTCAAGCACATCGTCATGGAACCCGTGCAAGGAGATACCATCAGCGAGACGGATATGGAACTCATGGCTGGCTTTGTAGGCGTAGAGACGGATTCTGCCACTGGAGCCATGACCCCAAAGATAGGATGGCTGGTGCGCTTGGCCGACAACCCCGAATAAGGCTTGTTTCTTCGACTCTTTACATCAATTTCATAACCACAAAAAACTCACACAACAATGAAAACTACCTTTACCCACCTGGTGGCCGCAGCAGCCATCGCCCTCATGCCCACCTTCTGCATGGCACAAACAGAGAATCCACGTGGCGTGTACAAACTCACAGGCTTGCTCGACAAGTATGGTCACGTTATCAAAGAACCGTTCGACCAATATAAGATATGTACGGACAGCGTCACGCTGATGTTTACCGTGAATGGCAACCGATTCTCTATAGGAAAGAATGATTCAAAAGTGTTCAACTATACAGGCGAGGAACCCGATGCCAATGACACCACCGCCACACGCATCTTCGATAGTAATGCAGCTCACTTCACGCAAAAATGGTGGAGCACCTACTCTAACCATATCTACTTCCCTAAAAACGACTGGTGTACAGAGTATTACGAATCAGGGAAATATTCCGACAACGCCAAGAAGATATTGGATGCGCTCATGTCGCCCACTGCTTCCCACCCCCAGAACCCCTTCATCGGCACATGGCGGTTCATCGGCATGATGGACGAACTGCGGAATGTCAAGAAAGAACTGAAAAAACTCCGCGAGGATGCCGCCAAAGGACAGAACATCGGCCATCTCATCATCACCCCCCACCCCCAACGTGCCATCATGTACAGCAATGGCAGTAGAGGCGGTTCCATCGAACTCTTCATGTACAAAGGTAAGAAGAAGATCTTCATGGGTTCGGAACAGCGACCCAACGAGTATGCCATCACATGGCTCAACAAAGACTGCATCGCTATGGAAGTCCACGTCGATGGATTCCGCACCGATTACCAAATATGGGAACGTGTGACCGACTCAACACCACTCTTCAACAAAATCGCCAGCCAGTACGTGATACACTAAACATCCCTCAACATGAAAAGGACAGCCATCATCATCCTGCTGATGCTCATTGCCACCAGCACCTTTGCCCAACCTCTCGAAATCATGAGGACGGACAGATTGCTCACCGCCTCAGGTTTGCCTCGCTACTGGAAAGGGAAGGATACTAACACACCCTTTATCGAGGCCTTCCGATATGGAGGGAACGAAGAGGCGAAGCGGTGGTGGACAGGCTATTACGAGCCAACCGTTAGCGGAGCCAAAACATCTGAAAAAGCCCTAAAGAAAAGAGAAAGGAAATACGGCCCATACGAGAAGAAAATGGACAAGATGACCGCACTTCATCCTCGATACGGTCACATGTTTCTTGCCAGACCTTCTTTTTATCCTCCCTACGGCTTCTCCTACAGCTACGAAGACACAGCGTTGGTGGCATTGACACAACATTGGGATGGAAACAAGAAGCACAAGAAAGTGACAATGACCACCCACAAGATGAAAGTAGATGAAGCCATCTATGACTCCATCCAATGCTTGCACAAACTGGCCGTTTACACCTCTGCCCAGTTCGACGCCGATTACACAATGTTTGATGGAACAAGATACCACTTCATCTGGCATGTCTTTGATGGCGACAAATACGCTATCAGTTCCGACAACAGCTCACCCACTTGCAAGCAGTTACAGAGCACTTTCAATAAGATCTACGAAGCGATCAATACAGATAACCACGAACTGCTCCAATCCCTCATGCCCACCGTTCACGAACTCCTCGCCCACTATCGCACCCTCCTTCTGCCCGATGTGCCGATAGACTATTGGGGGTTGGATGCAACCTTCAGAAAGAGAAACAAAGACTGAATCCTTGTCTTTCCTGATTCTTTCTTATATCTTTGCAAGAAATTTACACCACCATCTCATTAAACGACATCCACAATGAAGACAACTCACCTCAAACTCATAGCAACCGCTGTATTGGCAATGCTTCCACTTACCTTTTGGGGACAGGATAAGGCCGCTGTCAATCCACGTGGCCTGTATAAGATGACAAAACTGAAAGGCAGGGGAAATAAGGAGATCAATGCTCCCTTTGACCAATACAAAATCTGCGACGACAGAAGCACCGTCACTTTTGCCATACATGCACGAAGCGAACAGACCTTAGAATTCCGTTTCATCATCAACGACCCAAGAGTCTTCAACTATACAGGCACAGACCCCCAAGGAGAAGACGGCCGTGGAGCACAAATATACCAATGTGACGGGCAACAGTTTCACCTCCGGTGGTGGAGCCGAACTAAGAATCACCGCTATTTTCCTGAAAACGGATGGGTGGACGAGAAATACGAACTGAACCGCACATCACCCCATGCCAAGAACATCTTGGAACTACTTCGCAATACTGTATTCACAGATAACCGTCACCCCTTCGGAGGACGATGGGTCATGATTGGCAACACTAACAGCGAAGACAGGGCGAAAGAAATAATGAAGAATCCTGAGAAGAACGAAAAAATGCTCGCACGCATGGTGATAGCAAACAACCAAATACTGAAACTGGAGTATTGGAACTCTATAAGAGCTTTTGCTGGTAATGTCTACCCCTGTTCTGCAATCGGTAAAAAGGAACTACACATTGACAACAGAAGTTATCCCACACAATGGGAGGGCGATGACCTTTTCTGCTACAAGAACCACAAGGGCACGTATGAGGTCTGGCAGCGCGATAATGACAGAACCCCCTACTATGAATTTATCATCAGTCAACTTGCCCAGCGACACCCACAAGAGAAGCCCATGCAACAGATGGAGGAAATGACAGACGAGGCACTTCAGCCTCAGGTTGTACAGAAATACAGAGAGACCGACCCCAATGCCCGCGAGAATCCTCGTGGAATATACAAACTTGTGGCATTGCTGGACAAATATAACATCATCATCAAAGAACCGTATGACCAATACAAGATCTGCACAGACAGCGTGACACTCACTTTGAATGTAAACGACCAGAGTTTCTCCTTACTATCTAACGACAAGACAGTTCTCTCCTTTACAGGCGAAGATCCTGATGCCGAAGATGCCATTGCCACACGCGTTTTTGACAGCAACGCCGACCACTTCACACTGAAATGGTGGAGTACGAGAGAAGGGCACGTATACTTTCCACACAACAGTTGGTGTACAGAATATTATGAGTCGTGTAAGTATTCCGCGAATGCCAAACTGATTCTTGATGCGCTCATGTCTAACAATGCTTCAGACCCCAAGAATCCCCTCATCGGCACATGGAGATACATTGGCATGATGGATGACCTGACCCATACAAAGAAGGATCTAAAAATTCTCCGCCAGAAGGCCGAACAACAAGGGAATACATTTTGGTTATACACCATCTTCACCCCCACTCATACCATCGCCACAAATAGCATAACAGGCACGGGTGTTATCAACACATTTGAATCTACGGGTAAGAAAACGTTCAAGACAGACGGTAAAGAGCACACGTTCACATGGCTTTCCAAGAACTACATTGCCGTGGAGGTAGAATTGTCAGGCTACCGCATCGATTACCAGATATTGGAACGTGTAACTGACTCAACACCCGTCCTCAACAAGATTGCCAGCCTATTCGTCACCCACTAAACAAGAATGAATTCAGCAACTTCACATACAGCGAGATAGCATCGTCTATCTCGCTGATTTTTTTGCCACATGAAAGAAAAATCGTCTGATTTCTTGCTTGTTCAAGACCTTTTATATACCTTTGCGAAAATTTTCGCAACGAAAAAAATCGCAATATGGAAAATCCTTTCAAATTCGGCACTATCGTAGACGGGAAGTACTTTACCGACAGAAGCAAAGAGCTTCAATACGTGGAGCAGATTCTACGGAGTGAAAATCATCTTGTGCTAATTAGTCCTCGACGCTTTGGCAAATCAAGCCTTGTGAACAAAGCGCTCAAAAGAACTGAACGTAAACACATCATCATCAACATGCAGAATGTGACAAGCGTTCAGAATTTCACCATCCGATTGATGAGTGCCCTTTTCAGAATTTACCCAGGAGAAAGGCTCAAGCATCTGATGACGCACTTCCGTATTGTGCCCACCATTTCCACCAACCCAATGAATGGAGCGGTGGATGTTTCGTTCAACCCATCCATGAACACCGATGTCATGCTGGAGGATGCGATGGAACTTCTGCAAAAGGTAAGCACAGCGGAGAATCGCCTCATTGTCGTGCTGGATGAGTTTCAAGAAGTGACGAATATTGCCAAAGGATTCGACAAACAACTACGCTCCATTATGCAGACGCACCAGCACATCAACTATATTTTCTTGGGCAGCCAAGAATCAATGATGGAAAGCATCTTCGAAAAGAAAAAATCGCCCTTTTACCATTTCGGACAACTGATGCGATTGGCAAAGATTCCCTATGAAGACTTCAAACAATATGTTGCAGAACGGCTAAACGACGATTTAGCAGAAGACATTCTTGCCTTCACCGACTGCCACCCCTACTACACCCAACAAATTGCTGCCCAAGTATGGGACTTGGTCAACTACGAACACGAATCAACAGACATCATCTCCAAAGCTGTCGAGAGGCTCGTCATGCTCCATGATCTTGATTTCGAACGACTTTGGCTCAACTTCAACAAGTCCGACCGCCATGTGCTACAAGAACTTAGCAAACCCAACGGCACCAATCCCCTTGCCGACCGCACCACACCCACCAGCACCACTTTTAGCATTCTCAAGAAACTGATGAAACAAGGCTATGTCATCAAGAGTGACCGATACGAAATAGAAGATCCTTTTTTCAGAAGATGGGTGGAAGAACGGAAATGACACAATTTATAGCGCAGACAGCAACTTCACATACAGCGAGATAGCATCGTCTATCTCGCTGATTTTTATGTATTCGTCGGCTGTGTGGGAACGTGAGGAGTCGCCTGGCCCCAGTTTGAGGGAAGGGAAGCGCATGAGGGCTTGGTCGCTCAAAGTGGGAGAGCCGAAAGGTTTGAGACCTTCCTTGATGCAGGCCTGAACAAAGGGGTGCGACTCGTCTATCTTAGAGGAAGACAGGCGGAAAGAACGCGCATGGAGTTCCGAGGTGAGATGTTCTTGGAAGAAGGCAAAGATTTCCTCGTTCGTATAGCACTCATTTGAGCGCACGTCGATGGTGAAGGTGCACGTGTCGGGGATAACATTGTGCTGCGTGCCCGCATTGACGATGGTGACCGTATTCTTCACAGGCCCCAGCAGTTCCGTCTGCTTCGGGAACTGCCACTCCGACAGCCATTGGATGTCCTTCATGGCATGATAGATGGCATTGTCGCCCTCGTTACGAGCCGCATGACCTGCCTTGCCGTGTGCAGTGGCATCGATGACCATCAATCCCTTCTCGGCAATGGCTGGCTGCATGCCTGTGGGTTCACCCACGATGGCAAAGTCAATCTTAGGCAGAAGAGGAAGGACGGACTCAATGCCGTTCTTACCGCTTACCTCTTCTTCGCAAGAAGCGAGGAAGATTACATTCATGGGGTTATTGGGCTGAATGGGCGAGGTGAGTTCCCCATTAAGCCCAATATAAGCCATCAGCAAGGAGACCAATCCACCGCCGCAATCATTACTGCCAAGCCCATACAGCTTATCGCCCTCCACAGTCGGACAGAAGGGGTCACGCTGCCAGCCAGCCACAGGCTTCACCGTATCGATATGGGCATTGAGCAGGATGGTAGGCCCCCCGACCCCCGAAGGGGGAGGGTTCACACCGCGTTTGTCGCCAGATTCCCACTGCGATAGCCCTCCCCCTTCGGGGGTCGGGAGGCTGGTGAGCCACACATTATTGCCGTGACGCTGCGGGTTCAGCCCTTTCTCCTTCATGTATGCCTCCAGCACATCTGCCGCAGCCGTTTCGTCGCGACTCACACTGGGCGTGGCAATCAGCCTTTTCAGCAGTTCCACTGCCTCCATGGTTTCCATTTTATAAGTCTTTTCCATTTTTTCTTTCCTTTTCGGGGACAAAGTTAGTATTTTTCTTTTATTTTGCAAAAAAAATCGCACTTAGGGGTATTTGATTTGTGTTTTCGTGTGTCTCACATGTAAAGAACCTCTACTAAAGTGAATAAGAAACATGATTAATTACGACAAAAAGACCTTTGAGCAGGTGTACAAGAGCAACTATCAGCAAATGTACCGCTTTGCTTACTCCCTGCTGGCAAAAGACGCAAGGCAACGCTCTCAAGACCTTTGCCAAGAAGATGCCCGCGATGCTGTGAGCCAAGTGTTCACGCAACTGTGGCACCGGAAACCGCCTCTCAAGGAAGACACCGTCACAGGCTACCTGATGGCAGCGGTGAAAAACCATTGCCTCAACATCCTCCGCACTCATCAACAAAACGCCGCCATCGAAGCAGATCTGCAAGCCGAACAGCACACGCAGCAGGAGCAAGAGCGGCAAGAACTTCTGGAGGAACTGGCACGAATTATTGACCAACACCTCACTGAGCAGGATAAACGCATTCTCGCCCTCCACTACGACGAAGACATGACCTACACGGAGACAGCACAATCGTTGGGCATCAGCCCATCGGCCGTCAACAAGCACATCACGCATTCTTTATCTAAAATCCGTTCCATCTTTAAAACTGCTTAATCATGACTACTCAAGAACTTGACAAGAAAATAGGAATGCCCGACATCAACCAAGAATGGGCAAAGTTTGAGAAAGAGACCATCGCCCCCCATCGGAGGCTAAAGTCCTTCACCGCCAAGGCTGCCGCTGTTGCTGGTATCATCTTCCTGCTCGGTGGGGCAGTCATCGCCTCGGCGGTCATCAGTTCCAACTCCTCCACACTCCACGCTGTCTTCGCCACAGACGACGACCCTATCTATGACGTGGTGGAGGAGAATCCTGTCTATGCCGATGGCCTGGATGCGCTGATGCAGCACCTTATCCAGAACCTTCACTACCCCAAAGTGGCAGAAGACTGCGGAGTGGCAGGCCGTGTCATGGTGCAGTTCGTCGTGGAGAAAGATGGCAGATGCACTCAATTCAAGGTTCTCAAGGAAGCGACCGACCACCGGAAACTCATCAAACGGAACGTGCAAGCCACAGGAAAGCCACAAGACCGCGACTACATCACGATGTCGGAGTTTGAGACCGCCCAAAAGGCCTGCCACGACGAAGCCCTCCGGGTGTGCCGCATGATGGGAAAGTGGACACCCGGGAAAATCAAGGGCAAGGCTGTGCGCACACATTTCACCATACCTGTCACCTTCCGCCTCCAATAAAGAAACAATAACCCCGTGGTGAAGTGCCGGGAGCCTTATCTCAGGCACTTCGCCCTAAAATTCCGACAACATGAAAAGACTTTTTCTGTCCCTGCTCACAGGGATGGCAGCCCTCTGTGGCTTCAGCCAAACGAAAGACAGTGTGGACGTTTCCCTGTTCACGATTGTGTACGACTATGCCTGCAACACCCGCATGGGCAAGACAGGCGAGGCCATCACCGACACCGTGCGATTGGCGGTGCAAGTGGGCACAAAGGTGAACCGCATGATGGAGTATTATTGGTACGATTACTTCATTCACCATCACCGCAAGGAAGAGACGCTGCACGGCATGTGGTCGCATTGTGTCAACATGATGCCCGAGTGTGTCTACACAAACTATCCAGAAGGTCAGTTGACCACCCGTGAGGGGATTGTGCCCAAACCCTATGAAATCACGGAGCCGATGAATACCATCCAGTGGGCATTGAAAGAAGACACCGCCACCATCGCCACCTATCCCTGCAAGAAAGCCGTAGGCGAGTTTGGCGGCAGGACATGGACGGTCTTCTACACCGACGAAGTGCCCTCCACCGCAGGGCCTTGGAAACTGCATGGCTGTCCGGGATTGATTGTCAAGGCTGACGACAGCGAAGGCATACACCACTTCGAACTCAACGCACTGGTGACGGAGCACTACCCCATCACCTACACACCCAAACCCGACCACGTGAAGATGCCCCATGACAAATACGTGAAGTTCCGCAACGGACTCTTCTGCAACCCTCGTTTCGTGCAAGACCCGCACTATTGGCTGTCGGCTGGCGATAACATCCAGATACAATCCTACATGTGGGGACCCACCGACTGGGTAGAGTACTACAATGGCATCTACTCTCCACACAAAGACAATGTTCGTTACTATCAACCGCTCGAACTGGAATAGCCTCGGAAGAGCACCCTCCCCACCAGTTACGGCACTGCCTCCACCGACTCATTTCCACAACCTCCCCAGAGGCTCTTCCACAACCCCTAAACCGACATCGTCGACATCGGTTGGTCGACATCGACGACATCGGTTAACCGACGTCGACGACGTCGATTCAGAGGCTTCGAGTATACATCATCAAAGGATACGGGCATGCTCCTTCAGAGGCTACGACGCTACCTCTCAAAAGGCATGGTAATTAAGGATTAGTTAAACAAAGGTATACCACAAAATCGGTCACTTGTGAAAGCCACCGATTTCTTTTCATCACCTTCAAAACCGACTCCACACATGAAAACGTTCATCCTCATCATCATTCTCATCCTGTCCACAGCAACAGCATGGTGTCAGACAAACGAAGTGACGGGCACAGTGAGAAACCTCCAGAACCAACCCGTTGCCGACGTGATTGTCAAAGCGGAACGGGATGGGCGTTCGCTTGCCTATACGACCACTGACCGACAGGGGATGTACACCCTCCGCTTCGATGGGAAGGAAGAAGTCACTCTCATTTTCTCGCACGTGGCATATGAGAGGGAGGTCTTTTCTATGAAAGAGCCCAAGGGAAAAAGGACACAAGACATGACGCTCATCCCCCGCACCATTGCCCTGCGCGAAGTGAAAGTGAAGGCGCCACCCCTGCACATGATGGGCGACACGCTGTCCTACAACCTCGCCTCCTTCTTGGGCAAGGGCGACGTGACCTTGGAAGATGGGTTGAAACGGTTGCCTGGCATCGAGGTATCAGGCACAGGAGCCATCCGTTACATGGGTCGCCCCATCAGCAAGTTCTACATCGAAGGGCTCGACATGCTGGATGGCAGATACAATCTCGCCACCAAAAACATCCCTGCCGGATACACCAGCCAAGTGCAGGTGCTGCGCCATCACAAGGAGAAGAAGATTGATGCCGACGAAGAAAGCGCCAACGTCGCCCTGAACATCAAACTGACTAAGAAAGCGAAGTTCAAACCTTTCGGCGAACCCATCTTCGGTGCAGGTTGGATGGAGAAAAAAGCACTCTATGCGGCAGGGGTGACGGGCATGATGTTCACCGACAACTTCCAGACGATAGCCTCTTCCAAGGGCAGTAACCACGGTGATTTCGGCTCCTACGACATGATTGACCACTTTGGCAACAGCAACGTTTCCTCCTTAGCAACAAGCAAATTGGGGAAATGGGGCGGTGGACAGCCACCAGTAGGTGAATATCTATACCAGACCAATGCCTACGGAAGCCTGAACGGCATTCTTAAACTGGACACCACCCGTCAAGTACGTGCCAACATCAACTACACCTACGAGGAGAACCGCAACAGTTTCTCCACTCAAACTATCTATTTGGGCGAAGGGCTGAACACTTCCATCACTGAAACAACTCGTCCGTGGACACGCCTTCACCGCCCGATGCTCGAACTGAAGTATGAAGACAACGCCTCCAACCACTACTTCTGCGACAACCTGCGAGTAAAAGCACAATTCGAGGAGAACGAATGTCCCGTCTTCACCCTTGCTGATGGAGATTTCACCGCCATCACCTCCTCCACTCCCACCATCAACCATCAGCACCGCTCCGCCACCGCCCTCAACATCGCCAACAACTTCCAAGCCAAAGTGCGCATCGGCAAGCAGAAATGGAGCCTCACCTCCAACGTGCAACTCCAGCGTTCGCCCAGCGTTGTACTGGCCATGAATGACCTCACCGAACATGCTCAAAGCACCTCGCTTCTGACCAGCCACAGCACTGCCTATCAGTGGAAAATCAACCCGCAGTGGCGCATCAACATCCCGTTTGACTTCCGTGCCGACTATCAGATGGTGGAAACTAAACAGCGCATAAGTGGCTGGAACATCACCCCATCCTTCTACCCCAACACCGAATGGCGTTCGCCCGACCAACGCATCTACATCAGCATGGTCGCCACGTTGCGCTGGCTCCATCTGCACTACACCCACTGCACCTACTCACTCCCCCACCTCAACCCTACAGCCACCTTCCGCTACACCTTCAGTGGAGAATCGGAACTGCGTCTGAACAGCCAATTCACCACTTCTGCGGGTGATATCCTCGACCTGCTCACCACCCCTGTCCACACCACCTACCGCAGCGTATCAGCGGCATCGGGCATTATCGGCAAACAGCAAAAATGGTCGACCGACCTCAACTATAAGTTTCAGATTCCTTACCAATACTTCACCATTGTCGCCAATGCCTCCTGGAACCAAGGCAAACGAAACACACTCACCGCCCAAACCGTCAGCGGCACCGATGTGGCGAACGCTTCTCTGCTACAGCATAGCCACTTCCGCTCCGCCACAGCAGACCTGAGCATCTCGAAATCCTACATTCCCATCCACACTAAACTCATCTTCAAGACCTCCGGATATTGGGGAACTAACGAATCCGTGTCTCAATCCCTCCTCGTCACTTCCTACAACTATGGCTACACCTGCAGCGGCGAAGCCACTTACAATCCCTTTGCATGGATACAACTGACGGGGGAAGGACGCTACTCCAGAGGCTACACACGCCGTCTCAGCACCATCGATGCCCTTGATGCCGTCACTGCCATCGGCTACTTCGCCCTCTATCCTATCGAGAACCTAGAAGTGAAAGTCAATGCCCACATCGTGCGCCAACAACTCAGTTCCACCCAACACAAGTCCGCTTTCCTGCTGGGTGCCTCTGCCCAATACAAAACAAAACGTGCCGTGTGGAAACTCACCCTCCAAAACCTACTCAACACTCGCCACTATGCCTACACCACCTACACCGCTACCGATTACTACACCTACAACTGCCACTTGCTCGGAAGAACCATGATGCTGAGCTGTAAGCTACACCTAGTGAAGGGGACGAAAGATTTGCACCAATAAAAAAAGACCACTTTTTCACATCTCGCTGATATATTGGACAAAAAAGATTCTGTTTCAGAAAGAAAAATCTTCTTTTTGTTTTCACTTCATCCATTTTTTCATATATTTGCCACGAAAAGATGGCAAGTGTACCATTTTCTTTACAAACACCATGTTATCAATGTTGAATCGAGCTGAAGAGAGAACCTATATGAAGATAGAATAACACGAAAATAAGAAGAACTATGAAAGCTAAACATTTCATTCCGCGAATGGGAGGGGTAAATCTACTCCGCCTGATGGTTATGCAGTTGCTTGTCCTGCTGGCGTGGCTGATGCCACTGCAACTGTTGGCAAAGAATGTGGAGGACACCTATCGGTATCAAGTGATGCTCAACGGGTCGAATACCATCAGCATCAAGGTGCCTGTCTATGACGAGGATGGCATCGACCACTGGGTGAGCAACGGTAACCTCAAGGTGACGTGGAAGGATGATGCTGGCACAGAACACACTGAAACGCTGCTTTGGTGGCGAAAGGATGAAAACAGCCACGATAACGACCACAGTGACCTGTGGTGTAAGTTCAAGACCACCGCAGGCGGAAGCATTGAGGTGACGCAGGGCAACTCGAGCAAACACTTCACACTGACCAGCGGTGACGGGGAATTGAGCCGTTTGGTGTATGAAAACCCCGACGGCAACACCTACGATATCGCTGCTGTGTGGCGTCTTCCTTACAACTTGCTGGGCAAGGAACTGAAATTCTCATGGGACGTCAAGTGCGACTACACCAACGGCCTCGCATGGGACACACAATACTCCATCTCCCTGAGCAACAGCACCGTCGCAGTTCCTGATGCGCAGGGAATCGTGTATCCGCAGCTGACTTCTGCCTCGATTTCCTACAGCGAGGATGGCAAGCTGGAGATGCCTTGGTTCATTGCTAACAGCAGTTTGCAGAAAGCCGAGTATCAATTCATGACCGATAACGGCAAGTTGGTGACCTATTCATTGCCCACTGACCAGAACAATGGCACCATTTATCTCGATGCCACGCTGCCTCACAAGAATTTCCGTGTGGTGGTAGATTACAAGGACGACAACAATTACGACATCAAGGGTGTGGCATCCGAATCACAAGACCTGAGCATGCTGCATGTGCCCATCAACTTCAAAGCCACACCGCTCCTTGACCTCAAAGCATCGGTGAAGTTGCAATGGGGAATCGAGTATCCTGGCACGAACGATCTGATGGACACCGACTTCTTCGAGATTCAGCGCTCGCTGACAGGCGAAGAGTCCGACTTTGTCACCATCGGCTCGGAGACGTTCGATATCAAAACGCTGAAATATGAGTATATAGACAGCACTCTCATCAACACCATCACTGCGGAACAACTCAAGGATGGTTCGCTCGACCATCTGACCTACCGCATCCGCCGTATGGCCACCCAGACGTGGGGATGGGAGAACAATTCCACTGTTGCCAAAGATTCGTGCGTGCTGGAAAACCTGCACTTGACGCGCTTTGCCAACTACACGGCCAAGTGGGAAGATGAGCGGGCCTATACCGTGCGCGTCAAATGGGATTATGCCAATGAGTATGGTGCCGTGTGGGATGAACGTGCCAAGATGAAATTGCGCATCACATCGACCAACCGTTCAGACGAGCAGGTGGATTCCACCATCTATACGCTCACCGCACAGGATTTGGAGGCGCGCTACAAGATTGTGTCCCTCACACGCCCGTGCGTGAACTATCATATAGACATGTACGTGGAACAGGGCACCTCGCCTATCGGGATTCAGGATGACACCGACTACTTCCAAATCCATTCCGCAGAGGATTGGGATCAGTTTGTGGAGAAGGTGAAAGCGGCTCAGAACACAAAAGATGTGAATGCCCTGCTCATGGCCGACATCACGGTCAGCAAGATGGTTGGTGAGTCAGAAAGTATACCTTATCGTGGAAACTTCAACGGAAACGGCCACACACTGACATTCAATCCAAATATCGAGAATGAAGAATACATCGCCCCCTTCCGCTTTGTGAGCAACGCCACCATTCGCAACCTTCACACAGCAGGTAGCGTCTCCACTACCAAGAAGTTCGCAAGCGGCATGGTAGGACGCGCTGTTAGCGGGAATGTCATCATAGAGAATGGCCTTTCGTCCATGAGTATCACTGGCAGAGCTGGAGGCGATACCACCAACGGTGGCTTTGTCGCCGTGGTGGGTCCAACGACCAACGCCATTATACGTAATTGCCAATTTGATGGTGCGTTTAAAGGATTTTACGGTCATAGTAATGGTGGCTTTGTGGGTTGGTGCGACGGCAAGGTGCTCATTGAAAACTGTATGTTTACGCCCAGTGATATCAGGACGGACTACGATGGCTGCGCAACCTGGGCGCGTGTAAGACCCAATGTGGGTAAGCTGACGGTCGTCAACAGCTATTGCACGATGGAGTATACGTCGGAACATCCAGGGTTCTTCGTCATCAACAACACGGCCGACTGGGACAGCTTCGTGCACAAGGTGAAAGATGCTGGAGGCAACTCAGACGTGAATGCCGTGCTGGCTGCTGACATCAGCATCGACAAAACCACCCCTATGTCCATCGGTTACAGAGGCACCTTCGACGGTGGCGGCCACACGCTGAACCTCAACAACATTGATGAAGGAACCACATACTATATTGCTCCGTTCGCCAATGTGACGGATGTCGTCATCAAAAACTTGAACGTGACGGGATCCATCAAAGGTGGCGACCACACGAGCGGACTCATCGGTAACATAGATGGCAAGCCAATCGTTACCATTGAGAGAGTATGTGTGTCTGCCAAAGTCACTTCAACCCGAGGTCATGTCGGTGGATTCGTAGGTCATGCCCATGATGCGAATGTCAACGTGACGGATTGTCTGTTCGATGGCACTCTCACTGCCACAGGCGAATCCTACGGAGGCGCTATCATGGGATGGGGGCACAACGGCACTTGGACCCTGCATCGCGTCTATGAGTGCGGTTCTTATCCTAACATCGTGCATCCCAGCATCGGCTATTGGTACGATAGTGCTGGAGATGGAGCCATCCACAACTGGGGCACTAACGCCAAGAGCACCAATTGTATTTCCGTCCACGATTGGGGAGAGATGGCATCTGCCAACCACAGAAATGTCAAAGACCCCAATCGGGTGATCGCAGCGATGAATCAGGAGCAAGAAGGTACATGGCAAATCAAGAAGGAAGAAGCCCTGCCTGTCATGCCCTCCAACGACCTGATCGGCTTGTCGACCAAAGCAGACGTGGGCAAAGCGCACTATCTCCTTGGCTCCCACTGGCAGATTGTGGGCGACAGTGCATCAGTAGCACCCCGTTTCATCGTGAATCAGTTGGCAGATATGGACATCGCCTCACTCCCCGACTTCCATCACGAGAGCATCGGCAAGGTGGACAAGACGCTGAAGACCGAGACACGTCAAAGCAGCGTCGTGCTGACGTGGAAAACCGATGGCAACCCCATCGACTACTTCCAGGTGATGCGCCGAGAGAAGGGAAAGACGGATTGGGAGATGATTGCCACAGGCATTGACCAGAAGAGCTACGAGGACAAGACCGTGTCGGCATTGGCTGACTATGAATATATGGTGCGCGGTGTCAACGACTGCGAAGGTGTAAGCTTTACTGAGACGGAGATTAAGGAAGGTGCCTGCAAGCACACAGGTAAGCTGGAAGGTTATGTGCGCTTCAACGACGGTACAGGTGTGCCAGGCATCATGGTGGACATCGTTTCTGGCGATGCCAAGGTGCAGGTCACTACCGACGAGAAGGGTTACTACATGGCTGAAGACCTATCGTACATGAGCCAAAAGAGCGTCACCTACAATGTGACACCTGTCAGCACGGCTGGTATCGCACTGGAGCGTGGAAGTTACGCTGTCAATTTCAACGACTCTATCAACCACCGTCAGGTGCATGAGTTCACCATCACCAACGGACTCAAGTTCACAGCCTTCGTGATGTACGACGGCACGAGCATCCCCGTGAAGGGTGCACGTTTCAAGGTGAACGGCGAACTGATGCACAACACGCAGAACGGCTATGTGGAGACCGACTTCGAGGGTCGCTGCCAGTTCATGGTGCTGGGCGATATCCGCAACATCATCCAGGTGGTGATGGACGGTCACACGTTCACAAACGATGGCTACTACAAGAGTGAGCAGGGTGTGATACTGACCGACAAGGTGGATCAGGCCTACTTCTACGACGCAACGACCGTGAAGTTGACGGGTCGCGTGGTGGGTGGCAAAGATCAGGGCAACCTGCCGCTGGACAACAACCTGTCAAGGAACAACCTGGGGCAGAACCTGACGATGGTGATGGCGCTGGAGGGCGACAACACCTCTTGGCTGGTGTATGACAATCTGCACCCTGAGCAATCTAAGCGTGATGTCACCTTCAATCATCCTGCTGGTGGCGGTCACAAGACCATGGTCGAGATGCAGCGCAAGCGCATGATTGTGAAGCCCGACTCCGTGACAGGAGAATACATGCTCATGCTGCCTCCAGTGCGCTGGAAGGTACAGCAAGTGTATTGCGAGGGCTACCCAACGTTGTTCCAGGATGGCATGGTGAGCGAGGTCATCGACCTGACCGACTGTCTGGAACCCAAGACACAGACTCACAAGGGCACCTACACTGATGTCGATGGAAACAGCATCTCTCTGCCCGCGGAAACTTACAATGCCCGCTATAACCGCATCTACCACGCTCCTGTGGAAATCACTTACCGCCAAATGGGCTACGACACCTTCGACTACTTTGGCGACCGTTACTATCAGGCACAGACCATCGGAGGTGACAAGGTGACTGTGCCGCTGGCGTATCCGAAAGTGGCAGGATATACCGATTATGTCAACCCATTTGACAATTTCACCCACACTCCGAAACTGACACCTCAAGATGCAAGCCACGAGAAGAGCGGCTCCCAATCGTATGAAAAACTGTTCGATGACAACCCGAACACCAAATGGTGTGTGGTTTCCAAAACTAATGGTTGGTGGGTCAATTTCAAGGCCGACAAACTGGTCAGCATCAGCACGCTCAACCTGACCACAGGCGACGACACAAAGACCTACGATGGCCGCAACCCCAAGGCCATGCGCCTGCTCGGACGTGCCACCGAGGACGACGAATGGACTCTGTTGATGGAAACCGACGATGCAGGCATGGAAGCCTACAACCTGCAAACGTACAATCTTGATGTACCCAACCACCATTTCTTCCAGTTCTTCCGTCTGGAAATCCTCAACACCACTTGGGGAAACATCGGCACTTACGAGGGTTGGGAAGTTCAGTTGAGCGAACTGTCGCTCACCTGTCGCGGCAACGAAGACTCCACACCCGAAGATGACCATGGAGCAGAGCCTCTTATGGCCAAGAATGCTGCCTACACCTTCGGTTACCCCGTCTTCAGTCTTGAACGGAAATACCCCATCCAACTCTCCGTCGTGGAACGCTACCCGTGGAATAATTCTGCCAGCAGCACCAAAGTGGATTTGGTGAGGATTGGCGGTGGCAAAGTGACTGTACACAACGGCCTGAAGAATGGTCTGCATCAAGAAGTGGTGCAGCTCGATAGCCTCGGCCAGGGAGTCTTCCAACTGCAAGCCGACCAGACCACACGCCTGCTGACAGGCAAGGATGCCCTGCACACCGTGACGATGACCCTGGAGCAGGATGGCACTACCTACGAAGCCCCACCGCTGAAAGGCTACGTGCTCAACATGTTTGCCACAGGCGGTGCTAAAGATGTGATGGCCGACGGACTTCCCCTGCTCATCGACATCCTGCGCGACCCACCAGGTGGCGGCAGTTCAGCCACCTTGTCGAAGGGTTCAAAACTGAAATACACCTATACGCTCGACATGAAATTGAAGGCAGGTCTGGCACTTTCGTGGACCTCAGGCACCAAACTTGAGAACTTCCAAGGCGCTGTTGCAGCCCCCGAGGGAGTGGGCAGTGCCAACGGCATCATCAATGCTGCCGACACCGAGAAGGTACTTGATTTTGAATACGCGTTCACCATGGAGGGTAAACGCGCCTTCTCCTACACCATGAACGTGACCGAAGACATCAGTACCAGCAGTGCGGCCACCATGACTGGTGCAGAAGCCGACCTCTACATCGGCATGGTGCAGAACATCGTGGTGACACCTATGAGCACTATCCGCGCCATCCCCGATAGCCTGTACCAACTGATGCTAGGTCGTTTGGGTGGCGGCAGCATCGGCATTGCCACCGACAAGTACGGCACACTGGTGCACATCGCCGAAGGTCGCGACGACAATGGCCGCCTCTTCCACCTCGTGCGCGATGAGTCGATAGCCTATGGCCCGAAGGTGCAGTCGCAGTTCGTCCACTCGCAGAAGCACATCCAGACAGAACTGCTGCCAAAACAACTGATGGAACTCCGCTCCTTGATGTTCACAGGCACTCCCGAAGAAGCACAGCAACAGGCCAATATCACAGGTAAACCTGTCTATCGCTCGTTGGTGGATGCCGACAGCGAGAACTTCGCCGTCGTGAACACAAATGCCGACACCATCTTCTACTACACCAGTACCATGCCCGAAATGGAAGGCATGAACTACGTCATCCACCTGCCATCAGGCACCGAAACACAGCTTGAGGACGAAGTGGCCACACGTTGCCAAATCATCTATGCATGGATGAACATGATAGCCGAGAACGAACGCGAGAAACTGAACGCTAACGAGTATGTGGCCAACTACGAAGTAGACGGAGGCGCGAAACTCACCTATGGCGAGACATTCGAGAGCGACTACACCATCTCCAACTACTACCATCTGCCAGGCATCATCAGCGGCAACTATTTCGATGACTCCTATAGTGACAAGTTGCTGGCAGGCAGTGCCGTCATTGGCGTGAAGGTAGCCTCCAAGATACTCAGTTCACTGTGGGGCAAACTGAGCACATCCGCCAAAGCAGGTTCCACCGAGAGGTCAGACACCAAGAACCCCGCCTTCGAAACCAGAGTGTCCTTCTATGGCAAAACCTTCAAGTTCAGCATCCTGCCAGTCATGGACTACGATGTGAAAGATGTTTCGGGGGAGTCGAAGACCTTCACACGCAAGGAGAGCTTCACCATCTCGATGGATGCGAAGAGCCACCTGAACTTCGACCTCTATCGCACCCAGACCGACACCACTCTCGTCAAGTCCAGCAATCTGCTCGATGTGTTCACCAACCAGAACTTCTCCGACGGTGTGGAATACGTGATGGAATACCTTGCACGTGATAACGACCTGAGAAACGTACGTTATCCCCGCGGCTTCGTGTATCGTACTCGCGGTGGCGCAACCTGCAACCCATGGGAGGACGAGCGCCGTACACTCGTCTACCAGAGTGGCACCGTCTTGGACGAGCGCACGAAGAAAATCTGCAACCCGAAAATCACGTTCGACCGTCAAAGCGTGAGCGGTGTAGCATACGGAGACCCTGCCCGCTTCAAGATGTATCTGACCAACGATAGTGAAGAGCCTCAGCTCGTCAGCGGCAGTCTGATGATGAACACCCTCTATCTGGACCAGCAAAGTAATCCCAACGGTGCGAAGGTCTTGGTGGACGGTGCACCGCTCAATGCCAACGGACTAAGTATGGCGCTGGCTCCTGGCCAGATGCTGGAAAAGACCCTGGAAATCTATGCTGGCAGCGAATTTGACTATGAGGGTCTGACATTCGAGATCGCCTCGTCCTCAGACTATGCGCACACGGTAAACAGCGCAAAGATCGATGTACACTACTTGCGTCAGGCTGGCGCTGTGAACATTTCTTCGCCAAACGACAAGTGGGTGATGAACACCGATGCACAGTATAATGAGAAGCGTGGTTGGTTTATGCCTATCACCATTGATGGCTTCAACAAATATCAGCATAACTTTGACCACATCGAGTTCCAATACAAAGAGTCGCAGCGCGGCGACGAATACTGGACGAATCTTTGTTCTTACTATGCTGACTCGACGCTGATGGCTCAGGCCAATGGCGTTTGTAAGATGATACCTGAGAACGGCAACATCCACACCGAGTTCTATGGTGAGGGCACAGTGATGGAAAAGGCCTACGATTTGCGGGCCGTCCTCTATTGCCGCGACGGCAACTCGTTCCTGACCACGTCATCGAAGGTGATGAGCGGTGTGAAAGATACACGTCGTCCGCAGTTGTTCGGTACACCGGAGCCTAAGGACGGTGTGCTGAATCTGGGCGATAATATTATCTTCAACTTCTCGGAGGACATCGAGTACAACTACCTGAACAGAATCACGAACTTCGAGGTAAAGGGCGAGGTGAACAACGACAGGGTATCGGAGTCGGTGAGCATCCAGTTCGACGGAAATAGCAGCGTGGAGAGCGAAGCACAGCGCAACTTCAGCGGCAAGGATTTGACCATCGACCTGATGATCAAGCCTGAACAGACGGGTAGCGACATGCCACTGTTCTCTCACGGAGACAATGGCAAGACGTTGCAACTGTGGCTGACAAAGGACAATCAACTGAAAGCTGTGGTGAATGGTGAGTCATTCACCTCCACCAAGACGATTGATCCAGCAGGATTCACGCAAGTGGCGATAGTCATCAAAAAAGCCGTCAATGAAAAATGGATCACGGAAAATGGACAGCTGAAACTCAACACCGAAGCATTGAAGAAAGACTCGCTGACCTTCTATAATGGTGGTGTGGCGATGGGTACATTCGCACTCTCGGAGGCTTACATTGGTACCGGTCCACTCATCTTCGGCCGCACGAATGAAACCAACCGTAAAAAGAGCCAGTTCTACAAAGGCCGCATGATGGAGGCTCGCCTGTGGTATCGCGCCTTGACAGGTGGACAACTGGGTACCACTTACGGTAGCAAACGACTGACAGGCCATGAAATGGGACTCGTCGATTACTATCCAATGAACGAAGGCACGGGTGACTATGCGCTGGACAAGACGCAGGGTGCCAACGCCAAGCTCTATAATGCTGGCTGGGCTATACCTCGCGGCATGTCGCTGCATCTTGACTGGGAAGACCATGGTTTGGCACTGCATGAAGATGCTATGAATCGCACAGCTGAGCAGGACTACACACTGATGTTCTGGTTCAAGACTGATGCAGAGGGCCGTGGTGTGCTAATCAGCAATGGTGCTGGACGCAAGAACGACATCGGTGCTCAGAACCAGTTCTGTCTGGGCTTTGAGGCAGAGAAACTAACATACCGCACACACGGCATGGCAGTGGAAGTGCCGGGCAGCTACAGTGACAACGACTGGCACCACTACGCGATGACGGTGAACCGTTCGAGTGGAGTGGTCAACATCTACATGGATCATGTATTGCGTGCAACTTTCTCGGCTGACAGCCTGGGCGGCATCAGTGGAGGATATCCTCTGATTGGTGCAGCCCGCTACACAGAGCAGCAGGCCGACGGTAAAGTGGCCACCATCGACACGCGCAACTGGCTACGTGGCAATATAGATGAATTGTGCTTCTTTGAGCAAGCCCTGCCTCTGTCACTCATCACAAGCTACTCGACAAAGAGTCCTCACGGTGACGAGAAAGGCCTGCTCACTTATCTGAGCTTTGACCGTCAGGAACGGGTGAAGGATAACGACCTCGTACTGGTGGCATACCCGTACAGCAAGAAGATTTATCTGGACGACATGGGCAACATCCGCTACCAGAAAGACCCTGTGACACAACAGCCAACCTCGACACCGATGTATGATTATTCGTTTGCCGACGATGTGCCTGTGGAAACAGTTATGGCTCACATTGATGCATCGGAGGCCGCACCTGTTGTGCCTTACGAGGAGCTGAAAAACTTGAGTTTCAGCTTTGTGGGAAAAGACAACCAAGTGCTGGTGAGCATTGATGAGCAGACATCGCGCATCAACCGCCGCAACATCTACGTGACCATTCGCGACATTGAGGACAAGAACGGCAATGCGATGGCCTCGCCCGCAACGGCATGCTACTACGTGACAAGCAGTGCACTGCAATGGGTAACCAACCGAAAGACGGTGACCGTGTCATACGGCCAAGACGAGTCAACAATCATTTTGGCACTGAGCAACAAAAGTTCCACAAGCCACACGTACACCATCCAGAACTGCCCGACATGGCTCACGTTGGACACATACAGCGACGTCATCGGCCCCAAAGACATCATCACCCTCGTAGCCACGGTGAACAAGAACCTGAACGTGGGCTCCTATGACGAAATTCTTTACCTGACCGATGAAGAAGGTGTGTCAGAACCATTGTATCTCAATCTGACCGTGCAGGGCGAAATGCCTGAATGGGCATGGAACGTCAACAGCGACTTGTTGATGTCTTCGATGAACATCGTGGGACAGGTGTATCTTAACAATGAAATTGACATCGACCCTCGCGACATCATCGGTGCTTTCGACAGCAACAACGTGTGTCACGGATTTGCCCACATCGACTACTCGGCACAGACAGGCGAGAGCAGTCTCTACCTGACCCTGTATGACAATGAGTCGAGCGGCCGCGAACTTTCTTTCAAGCTTTGGGAATTCGATACAGGCTGTGAGCTGCAACTCTCGGTATCCATCAATGGAGGTGCACTCTCACCGACCATCTTGTTCAAGAATGGCGATGTGCTGGGCACCGAAACTCCTGTACGCTTCGTAGGTGGCAGCAAGTTCGTGCAGACCTTCGACCTGAAGTCTGGCTGGAACTGGGTATCGTTCAACGTGGAGAGCGAGGAACTCTTCAATCTGCACAAACTGCTCGACGGACTGCCTTGGAAAGATGGTGACGTGCTGACCGACATGAACAGCGATGTGGCGCTGACATACATCAATGGCCAATGGCTATCGACCGACGCCTTGTCAGACATCTTCCTCACGCCGAAGAGGGCCTATGCCATCAAGGTGCAGGAAGACATCAAATTCCCTATCGCAGGCTTCATCATCAAGCAGAAAGACATGCGCACCATTGAACTGGAACAAGGCTGGAATGGCATCGGTTACACACCAATGCTGAACCTCCCTGTGGAGACTGCTCTGAGCGACTATTACGACAAAGCCCAGGCAGGTGATGTCATCAAGAGCCAGAAAGAGTTTGCCTACTTCACCATCACAGGTGGTGTGGGACGCTGGCGCGGCAGCCTCCAATACATGAAGCCTGGCGAAGGCTACATGATGTTGCGCAAAGCTGCCACAAAAACATCGTTCCTCTATCCGTTCTACGAGCCGAACAGCACCTTCATCGACGAGTGGGCAAGCATCCAATCCAGCATTGCCTACGCCCCCAAGCGTTGCACGATGACGGTATCGGCCACCGTGGAGGGCATCGAACTGGAAGAAGGCGATCACCTCGTGGCCTTTGCTGATGGTGAACTCTGCGGCGAGGCTGTCTACAACAGAACCGACGATTCCAACGAGAACCTCTATCTGAGCATCGGTGGAGACGAGCAGAAACCTTTGTGGTTTGCTGTTGAGCGAGACGGCGAGCTGATTGCCTCGACATCCGAGGTGATGACCTTCAGCGCAAACGCTGTGGTGGGTAGCCCCGAAGAGCCAACAACCATTAGTTTCGTGCACTCCAACAAGGAGAACGGACGTTGGTACACCACCAGCGGCGTGTTGCTGCCTAAGCGACCCACCAACAAGGGAGTTTATATCTACAATGGAAAGAAAATCGTTATTAAGTAAAAAAACGTATGAAGACTATGAAACTGTCAATGAGCAATCATCAGTTATCCATGATGCTCTGTCTCCTGCTGGCAGGCCTCACATGGGGGGCTTGCAACGATGACGATGGACATGGTTCGGGTAAGACACAAACATTCTTCACCGCCAACAACGTGAACAACGCTCCATCGTGGCAAGTGGATTGGATGGGCAATGATGCCCGCCCTGACTGGACGGAACCTGACCCCAGCTACTTCGAGAACTGGGGCGTGATGCTGATTCAGATAGAGGAGACCCTGAAACCCTATGCCAGCGAGGACGATCTGTTGGCTGTCTTCGTAGATAACGAAATGCGCGGAATGAGTGGGCCTGCCATCAACGTAAGCGGAAATGGCAATGGGGTCAATGGAACCTTCCTGCTGAAGCCTTACGGCAATGAGTCCGACAAGATGCCGATGAACGTGGATATATGCTACTATTGCAGTCAGCTGAAACAGACGTTCACCTTCTCCACCCAGAGTCAGGCTAAGATTGGCGATGTTTTCGGCATCAACGAAGACTTCATCCCACAGTTCACACACGGTTCGACAAAGTACCCAGTGGTGATGGACCTCAATGTGGCTGTCACATCTTTGGAGTTGTCGGATATCCAACCCGCTGTGGGTGATATGTTGGGCGCTTTCGTGAACGATGAGTGCAGGGGCACCTACACACTCGACGACCACCTGTTCTCTGTGCCCGTCACTATGACCGTGTTCGGACGCATGGCGGGCGAAACTGTCACGCTGAAGTATTACCACGCTGCCACCCAACGCGTGCTCACCTTCCACAACACGTTCAAGGTGATTGCTGGATTTCAAACAGTCAATATGTAATCAACAATAATCACAAACAAAAGAATGAAAACAAAAATGATGATGATCGCCCTGGGGCTGATAGGATTGACCGCCTGCTCCAGCGACGATGACGGAGGTGCACAACAGCCGCCCACCAAGACTCAGTACCCACTGACCATTCAAGTGACGGAGAATCCGTATGTGACCTCCGGTGCCGAAGCGAGAATCCGCGACACAAGAGCAGCCATCAGCACCACCGCTTCGCTCACAGCGTTTAATATGAACTATGCGTATGATTCTTTCTATTCAAGCAATGATATAAAGGTCACTGCTAATGATGGAAAATGGTCGGCTGACGACAGTAGTTGGCCCGTTGCGGGCAACATCACCGTCAACTGGTATGCTTTTACCTATGAAGATAAAAATTTAAATGAGAACGAAAAACAAATCTATTTCATTCCTGAAGGCGAGACTGAAGACGGTCCCTACCCTTATATCGACTTCACCGTAGATGAGTTGTCTTCTAAGCAAAAAGACCTGCTGGTATCCACCACCAGTGGCACATGGAACAACACACAGGGCAAAATTTACTTCTCCTTCGACCACGTCTGCTCGGCATTGCGCTTTTTTGTGAAGAAGTCCACGAATATGGAAGCCTATACACTAAACGTGAGCAGAGTTAAACTCTGCAACGTGAAAAAGAAAGGTGCATACCACTACAACACCTCATCATGGTCATCAATTCAAACCAATGCCGGCTTCACGCTCTACGCTGGTGACCCTATTACGCTTGGCTCGACGGAGTTCATTCCCCTCGACAAGTCTGTCGAACCCTACCTTTTCATGATTCCACAGACGTTGACAGCATGGGACCCCGCCACCAACCCCACCTCCTCTACAGGCACCTATTTTGAAATTGACTGCACAATTAAGCAGGGTGACAATGATGTATACAGCGGAACGGCATACATCCCATTCGGTGACGAATTTGAGTTGGGTTACCAACATGACGTAAGCCTCAACATCGGCAAGAATTCCCTATATAAGATTGACGGCACTAATATTACTAAAATTATTCCTTAGATATGAAGAAAACATACAAAACTCCTGAAACAAAAGTAGTTCAGATTCTTGGCCCCACCATGATGGTGGAGGGCTCCAACAGAGTAAATGAGTTCAGAGGAAGAAGAGACATCAAGGCTGGCGATGAAGATTAACAATGGGCATCTTCCAAATGGAAAGCCACAAGACATTGCCAATCAAGAGCTGGAAACTGAGTTGACGGCATAACTGCCAAAGACTCACTTCCACTACCTCTTTAATGCCCCTTCCGCTACCTCTTCCACCTCTCTTCCACTGCCTCGGAAACGGTGTGACTCAGACCGGGGGTGTCGGTGTGACTCACACCGATAGGGTCGGTCTGAGTCACACCGCCATTGAGGCAGTGAAAGAGAGTCTTTGGAGGTAGTGAAAGGAAGGTATTGGTGGCACTGACAGTCGGTTTTTGGAGGAAATTTTCCTCCCTTTCACATTATTTTTAGGTTCAAATCACGGCTTTTAGGAAAGAATGTCGTACCTTTGCAAAGTTTTTACAAACTGAACAATAAAAACTTACATATAATGGCACAGCAAGAAGACATTTTCAAGAAAGTGGTGAGCCACTGCAAGGAGTACGGTTTCGTGTTCCCTTCCTCTGAGATTTATGACGGACTCGGCGCCGTGTATGACTACGGTCAGAACGGTGTGGAGTTGAAGAACAACATCAAGCAGTATTGGTGGCAGTACATGGTGTTGCTGCACGAGAACATCGTGGGCATCGACTCGGCCATCTTCATGCACCCCACCATTTGGAAGGCCTCAGGTCACGTGGACGCATTCAACGACCCACTCATCGACAACCGCGACTCGAAGAAGCGTTATCGCGCCGATGTGCTCATCGAGGACCAGATTGCCAAGTACGACGAGAAGATTGAGAAGGAAGTGGCTAAGGCACGTAAGCGCTTTGGTGACGCCTTCGACGAAGCACAATACAGAGCCACTTCACCTCGCGTATTGGAGGAGCAGCAGAAGCGTGATGCCCTGCACCAGCGTTATCAGGAAGTGATGAACGCAGAGGGTGGCATCGACTTGGAGGGCTTGAAGCAGATTATCCTCGACGAGGGAATTGTATGTCCCATCAGCGGCACAAGAAACTGGACAGATGTGCGCCAATTCAACCTGATGTTCAAGACAGAGATGGGTGCTGCGGCTGAAGGTGCATCCACCATCTACCTGCGTCCAGAGACAGCTCAGGGTATCTTCGTGAACTACCTGAACGTGCAGAAGACTGGTCGCATGAAAGTGCCATTCGGTATCGCACAGATTGGTAAGGCATTCCGCAACGAGATTGTGGCTCGTCAGTTCATCTTCCGTATGCGTGAGTTCGAACAGATGGAGATGCAGTTCTTCGTGAAGCCTGGTACTGAGCTGACTTGGTTTGAAGAATGGAAGAAGCGTCGTATGGCTTGGCATCAGGCACTCGGCTTTGGCGAGGAGAACTACCGCTTCCACGACCACGACAAGCTGGCACACTATGCCAACGCTGCCACTGACGTGGAGTTCAAGATGCCGTTCGGTTTCAAGGAGGTGGAGGGCATTCACTCCCGCACAAACTTCGACCTCAGTCAGCACGCTAAATATTCAGGCAAGAAGATTGAATACTTCGACCCAGAGGACAACACCTCTTACACTCCCTACGTGATTGAGACCTCTATTGGTGTAGACCGTATGTTCCTGTCTGTGATGTGCCACAGCTACTGCGAGGAACAGCTCGAAGGTGGCGACACCCGCGTGGTGCTGCGTCTGCCTGCTGCATTGGCTCCTATCAAACTGGCTGTGTTCCCATTGACGAAGAAGGATGGCCTGCCAGAGAAGGCACGTGAAATCATCGATGGACTCAAGTTCCACTTCAACTGCAAGTACGAGGAGAAGGACCAGATTGGCAAGCGCTACCGCCGTCAGGACGCCATCGGCACACCTTTCTGTGTGACTGTGGACAACCAGACGCTGGAGGACAACACCGTCACCCTCCGCTACCGCGACACAATGAAGCAGGAGCGCGTGAACATTGCCGACCTGCGCGGCATCATCGAAGACCAGGTGACCATCACCAGCCTGCTGAAGAATCTGAAATAGCCCCCCGCCCCCAAAGGGGGAGGGCTCACGCAACCCCGGATATAGAAATGAAAACTATCATCATAAACATCAAGCGCACCATCGCATCCCTTCCTTTTCGAGGCATGAAGGGTTTCCTCATCGCGTTAGCCCTCCTCCTTTGGGGGTTGGGGGGCTCCTCGTGCAAAGAGAACGAAGAGGTGAGCGAGTATGCCAACTGGCCGAGCAGGAATCAGCACTACGTGGACTCTATCGCCGACCTTGCCAAAACGGGCACCGACGGATGGAGCAAGATGGTTGCCTTCAATCTGATTGAATCGGATGAAAACCACAATCTGGGCAACAATCACTACATCTACATCAAGAAGATGGAGGATGGTGAGGGGGAAAAGAACCCTGAGTATAATGACTCCATCCGTGTGCATTATCTCGGCCGCCTGATTCCTTCGGATTCTTACCCGCAGGGATACATCTTCGGCAAGAGTTACAACACCTACAATCTCGACGAGGAGACGGATGTGCCAGCCCTTTTGTCGGTGGCAGAAAATGTGGTGGGATTTGCCACTGCCACCATGAACATGGTGGTGGGCGACAGATGGAAAGTGGTTGTTCCTTACTATCTGGGTTATGGCACGACCACCAACTCGTCAGGCTCCATTCCAGCCTACTCCACCCTCATCTTCGACATCAAATTGGCACGTATCTACAAATACAAGATAGACACGAACACCACGTGGCATGGAGCCAGCGAGGCAGAACACTAAAAAGAACAAATAAAAGAGCCCCCGTTCCTAATCAGGTAACGGGGGCTCTTTTATTGTATCAGTACAGAGGTTTCTCTGTGAATTATTTCACATTGCCCACCTTGATGAGGTACTCAGCAATCTGCACAGCGTTGAGTGCTGCACCTTTCTTGATTTGGTCACCTGAGAGCCAGAAGGTGAGACCGTTCTCGTTGGCAAGGTCTTTGCGCACACGACCCACATATACATCATCCTTGCCTGCTGTGAAGAGCGGCATGGGGTACTTCTGGTTCTTGGGGTCGTCGATGAGTGTTACACCGTCAGCAGCAGCGATGGCAGCCTGTGCCTCCTCCACGCTGATGGGCTTCTCTGTCTCCACCCACACAGCCTCGCTGTGGGCACGGAGCGACGAGATGCGCACACACATAGCCGAGCACTTGGCATCGGTGTGCATGATTTTGCGAGTCTCGTTGAACATCTTCATCTCCTCCTTGGTGTAGCCATTGTCCTGGAACACATCAATCTGAGGTATCACGTTGTAGGCCAACTGATAGGCGAACTTGTTCACGGTAGGCTCTTTGCCCTCCACCAGTTCCTTGTACTGCTGCTGCAGTTCTGCCATAGCGGCTGCGCCAGCACCTGAAGCACTCTGATAGCTGGCCACGTGGATGCGCTGGATGTGGCTCAACTTCTCGATAGGCTTGAGCACAACGACCATCATAATGGTGGTGCAATTGGGATTGGCGATGATGCCACGAGGACGATTGAGGGCATCCTCAGCGTTGCACTCAGGTACCACCAATGGCACATCATCATCCATACGGAAAGCGCTGGAGTTGTCAATCATCACGGCACCAAACTTGGTGATGTCTTCAGCAAACTCCTTCGATGTGCCTGCACCAGCAGAAGTGAAGGCGATGTCCACACCCTTGAAGTCGTCGCCGTGCTTGAGGAGTTGCACTTCATACTCCTTGCCACGGAACGTGTACTTACGGCCTGCACTACGAGTGGAGCCAAACAGAACGAGTTCATCAATAGGGAAATTTCTCTCATCAAGAACACGAAGGAATTCCTGTCCTACAGCGCCGCTGGCGCCGACGATTGCTACTTTCATCTTATTACCTTATTTATGTTTTCTTATTGATTCTTGAAAAACGCTGCAAAATTACAACTTTTCAGTAGAAAAAGGAAAGGGGAATAAAGGAAAAAGCGTATCTTTGCACGAATTTCATGTGTTTAGCAACACAAATGCACCCTTTTAGATAACTAAACCTATCACATTGGACGTCATCACCACATATCTTCCCATCACCGACCCCACATGGATTTTCTTCCTCGTGCTCTGTGTGATACTGTTTGCCCCAATGATTTTCAGCAAACTACACATTCCACATCTGATTGGAATGATTTTGGCAGGTGTGCTGATAGGTGAAAACGGATTCAACATCTTGGCGCGTGATGCTTCGTTTGAACTGTTCGGCAAGGTGGGCATCTACTTCATCATGTTCCTGGCTGGTTTAGAGATGGACATACAGAACCTGAAGCAGAACCGCATAAAGGGCATCACGTTCGGTGTCATCACGACGGTGATTCCTTTCGTGCTGGGATTTGTTGCCGGCTACTGGTTCCTCAACTACAGCCTGGCCGCCTCACTGCTGCTGGCCTGCATTTTCGCATCACACACACTGGTGGCCTACCCCATCGTGGGACGCTACGGAATCAGCAATGAGCCCTCTGTTACCATCTCGGTGGCCGCCACCATGGTGGCTCTGCTGTCGGCGCTGCTCTTTCTGGCAGGCATTTCCGGCACCATCAAGGGAACAGGCGGTGTGTGGTTCTGGCTGTTCTTCGCACTCAAGGTGACCGTCTATCTCTTCGGAGTATTCTTCCTGCTTCCACGACTTATCCGGGCTTTCTTCCGCAAGTATAGCGAACCTGTCATCCAGTTCACCTTCACGCTGGCGGTGGTGTTCCTTTCTGCCGCCACAGCCGAACTCTGCGGACTGGAAGGCATCTTCGGAGCTTTCCTCTCGGGTTTGGTGCTCAACCGTTTCGTGCCGAACACCTCTCCGTTGATGAGACGTATCGAGTTCACCGGCAATGCCCTCTTCATTCCCTACTTTCTAATTGGTGTCGGCATGTTGGTGAATGTCGCCCCGATGTTCCGCGAAGGTAAAGCCGCCATAGTGGTGGCCATCATGGTCATTGCCGGAACGCTCTCCAAATACCTCGCCGCCCTGCTCAGCCGTAAGATTTTCCGTATGACACGCACAGAGGGTGTGATGATGTTCGGCTTGACCGAAGCGCATGCTGCAGGTGCATTAGCTATGGTGATGGTGGGCGTGAAACTGGAGGTGGCTCCAGGCGTCCCCCTGATGAACAACGCCGTGCTGGATGGTGTGGTGATGATGATACTCATCTCGTGCATCATCTCTTCTATCGCCACCGACCAAGCCGCCAAGAAACTGAAGGTGAGGAATGCCGAGAGTAACAAACGAACCCGACGAGACAGTACAGCACTTGACGATGAGAAGATTCTCATCCCCGTCAACGAACCCAGCAACATCAGGACGTTGATGTCCACCGCCTTCATGATGCGCAACCAGCGACTGAACCGAGGCCTCATCTGTCTCAACATCATCAACGATGCCGACCTCAGCGAACAAACACAGGCTCACAGCCGTGAGTGTCTCAACATGGCCACCCGATTGGCATCTGCCGCCGATGTACCTGTGCAGACACAGACCCGTCTGGCCGTTAACTTCGTCACCGCCACTATCCACGCCTTGAGAGAAAACGACGCGAGCGAGTTGCTCATCGGACTGCATTGCCAGCGCCACAAAGGTGATTCCTTCCTTGGACAGTTTGCCCAAGGCCTCATCGAAAACATGTCGCGCCAACTCATCATCGTCAGCATGACCATCCCAGCCAACACCATCCGACGGATTGTAGTGGCTGTACCCGAAAAAGCAGAGTATGAGAAGGGATTCTACCGCTGGATCAACCGTATCGCGCGAATGGCAGAGGATCTCGGTTGCCAGATGGACTTCTATGCTACCGAAAAAACAGGCAACCTCATCATGCACTACATGCGGGAACGCCACAAGAGCGTCAGAGACAACTACGAAGTATTTGAATCGTGGAGTGACTTCCCTGCGCTACGCCACGAAATCAAGGGCGACCATCTGCTCGTGGTGGTCACCGCACGTCGAGGAAGTATCTCCTACCAGAGTTCTTTTGCCCGTCTGCCTTATCAATTGCCCACCCATTTCGCTGGACAAAGCCTCATGCTCATCTACCCCGACCAACAAGAACAAGCGGGTGAAATATCTCCTTTTACAGATCCACACCACCATGGCACCAATACAGGCAGCACACGCGTTGGCCGCTGGCTGAGCAAGTGGATAGGAGAATTGGGATGACAAGCCCGCGCGTTTGGCAACTTTCTCCATTCAGATAGAAAACATTCACCCCCATAAGACCCATAAAAACAATGATACAACTCCAAAATATCACCAAATCCTTCGGCACTCTACAAGTGCTGAAGGGCATCGACCTCCACATCAACAAGGGTGAGGTGGTCAGCATCGTCGGTCCTTCAGGAGCGGGTAAGACAACCCTCCTGCAAATCATGGGCACACTGGATACACCCGACACGGGTTCCGTCATCATCGACGGCATCGATGTGACTCGGCTGAAAGACAAGGACATCGCCAAATTCCGCAACCAACATCTGGGGTTTGTCTTCCAGTTTCACCAACTGCTGCCTGAATTCACGGCTTTGGAGAATGTCTGCATCCCCGCTCTCATTGGCGGAAAAAGCAAGAAGCAAACGGAAGAACGTGCCAAGGAACTGCTTGATTACCTTAACCTCAGCGACCGAAAGAACCACAAACCATCCGAACTTTCGGGCGGTGAGAAACAACGCGTGGCTGTAGCAAGAGCACTCATCAACAACCCTGCCATCATCTTGGCCGACGAACCTTCTGGTTCGCTCGACTCCAAGAACAAGGAAGAACTACACAGGCTCTTTTTCGACTTGCGTAACAAATTCGGACAGACCTTCGTCATCGTCACCCATGATGAAGAACTCTCACAACTGACTGATAGAACTATTCACATTAAAGACGGACTCATTCACTATGACAACGGACAACACACAGCAGAAGACACTACAACTGGGCAAGAGGAATCAACTGAAAGTCTTGCGTAGAAAAGAGCAGGGAGTATATCTGGAGGGTGGCCCTATTGGCGACATCTTACTGCCCAACCGCTATGTGCCAGAAGGCACCAAAGTAGGTGACATTCTTGACGTTTTCCTCTATCTCGATCAGGACGAGCGCCTCATCGCCACCACTGAGCACCCCTACATCGAAGTGGGGCAATTTGCCTATCTCGAATGTGCCTGGGTGAACGACTACGGTGCCTACCTCAACTGGGGACTCATGAAAGACCTCTTCTGCCCCTTCCGTGAACAGAAAGTGCGCATGCAACGAGGCCAACGCTATCTCGTCTATTGCTACATCGACGACAAAACCTATCGTATTGTTTGCTCCAGCAAAATAGAGAAGTTCCAAAAGGCCATCAGCGAACAAGCAGCAGATGAGCAGCGACAGGAACCCCGGAGACAAAACAGGTTTGAACCACGCGATACACCTGCTGACCGTCGTGTTATCATCGGCGACTTCTCACGCCGTCTCCTCCAACATCTCAGGGATACAGAGAAGGGATCCCTTCCTTTCCACGACAAAACACCATCTGACGAAATCTATAACAAGTTTGGCGTGAGCAAGAAGGTGTTCAAGCAGGCGCTTGGCGACCTTTACAAGCAAGACCTCATCAGTCTCCACGCGAACGGCATCGAACTGACCGTCAAAGGAAAGACTTCCGGGGTGGAGGATTAGACATATAATAATAAAAGGGGTGGGACGCTCTGCAGAGCGTCCCACCCCTTTTATTTTGAGAAAGATGCTCAATCCTTCTCTTTAAGCGTCATATTCCTGCCATGACTTGATCTGCAGGTCTTCCATACCTTTCTCACAGAAAGACTCAATGAAGGCCGAGGCCAAACGAGCATTCGTGATAAGCGGAATGTTGTGGTCGATAGCACCACGACGAATGCGGTAACCGTTCGTCAGTTCGCGCTTCGAGTGATTCTTAGGAATGTTGACGATGAGGTCGAACTTATGGTCGGCTATCATCTTCATCACATTGGGCTTGTCGCTATTTTCTTCATCAGGCCATGCTACAGCCGTTGCCTTCACATTGTTATCGTTAAGGAACTTGGCTGTACCCTCGCTGGCACAGATGGTGTAGCCCTTCTCCACAAGCGCACGAGCGGCATCAAGCATCGCCACCTTCTCTTTAGTGCCACCTGAAGAAATCATGATGGCCTTCTCCTTAGAAGGAATCTTATAACCTGTGGCAATCATGGAGTTGAGCAGAGCCTCCTCGTAAGTGTCACCCATGCAACCTACCTCACCGGTACTGCTCATGTCAACACCAAGCACAGGGTCAGCATTCTGCAAACGTGCGAATGAGAACTGGCTGGCCTTCACACCCATACGGTCGATGTCGAACTCGCTCTTATCCGGTTTCGTGTAAGGTGCATCAAGCATAATGCGTGTGGCTGTATCGATGAAGTTGCGCTTCAACACCTTGCTGACAAATGGGAAGGAACGAGAAGCACGGAGGTTACACTCGATGACCTTCACATCACGACCCTTTGCCAAATACTGGATGTTGAAAGGACCTGAAATGTTCAGTTCCTTCGCAATGGCGCGGCTAATCTTCTTAATCTGACGGATAGTGGCAAAACTGATTTGCTGAGCGGGGAACACCATTGTGGCGTCACCTGAGTGCACACCTGCAAACTCAACGTGTTCGGAGATGGCATATTCAACCACTTCACCATTCTGTGCCACGGCGTCGAATTCCACTTCGTTGGTCTCCTGCATGAACTGCGAAATCACCACAGGATATTCCTTGCTGACCTCGCTGGCCATTTGGAGGAAACGCTCCAGTTCTTCGTAGTCGTAGCAAACATTCATGGCTGCACCTGACAACACGTAGGAAGGACGCACAAGCACTGGGAAACCTACACGCTCCACAAAAGCCTTCACATCATCCATGCTGGTCAGTGCGCTCCACTGCGGCTGGTCAATGCCAAGTTGGTCAAGCATGGCAGAGAACTTGTTGCGGTTCTCAGCACGGTCGATGCTGACAGGTGAAGTTCCAAGGATTGGCACGCTCTGTCGATAGAGTTTCATTGCCAAGTTATTAGGTATCTGTCCACCCACAGAAACAATGACACCACGTGGATTTTCGAGGTCTATCACATCAAGCACACGCTCGAAAGAGAGTTCGTCAAAGTAGAGGCGGTCGCACATATCGTAGTCTGTCGACACTGTTTCTGGGTTGTAGTTGATCATGATGCTCTTATAACCGAGTTTGCGGGCAGTAGTGATGGCGTTAACCGAACACCAGTCGAACTCCACAGAAGAGCCAATGCGATATGCACCGGAGCCAAGCACTACAACAGACTTCTCATGTGCATAGTAATTCACATCGTAACCCTCCACAGCATAAGTCATGTAAAGGTAATTTGTCAAATCGGGATGTTCGCTTGCCACTGTCGGAATACGCTTCACGGCTGGCAGGATGCCCAACTTCTTGCGATAAGCACGTACGGCAAGGTTCTCCTTCTCCATGTTCTCACAAGCCTCCTTGCGAACGAAACGTGCAATCTGGAAGTCGGAGAAGCCCCATATCTTAGCCTGACGCAACACATCTGCAGGGATTTCCTCAATAGCATTGTATTGCTCCAACTTATGCTTATAGTCGACGATGTTCTTAAGTTTCTCGATGAACCAAGGGTCAATCTTGGTCAGTTCATAGATGCGGTCGATGGTATAACCCTCCTCCAATGCCTGAGCAATAGCAAAGATACGCAGGTCGGTGGGGTTAGCCAATTCCTCATCAAGGTTGTCGAACTTCGTGTGGTCGTTACCCACAAAACCGTGCATACCTTGACCAATCATACGAAGTCCCTTCTGGATGAGCTCTTCGAAGGTGCGGCCAATGGACATAATCTCGCCCACAGACTTCATGCTGGAACCAATCTTACGGCTCACGCCCACAAACTTGGTCAAGTCCCAACGTGGAATCTTACAGATGAGGTAGTCGAGGCTTGGAGCCACATAAGCAGAGTTGGTGGTACCCATCTCGCCAATTTGGTCCAAAGTATAACCCAATGCTATCTTGGCAGCCACAAAGGCCAACGGATATCCTGTTGCCTTAGAAGCCAAAGCCGAAGAGCGAGAAAGGCGTGCGTTGATCTCAATGATACGATAGTCGTTGGTGAAAGCGTTGAAAGCAAACTGGATATTGCACTCACCAACGATGTTAAGGTGACGCACACACTTGATAGTGATGTCCTGCAACATCTTCACTTGCTCCTCTGTGAGCGAGCAAGTAGGAGCCACCACAATCGATTCACCAGTGTGAATGCCCAGTGGGTCGAAGTTCTCCATTGAAGCTACGGTGAAGCAGTGATCGTTAGCATCACGAATACACTCAAACTCTATCTCCTTCCAACCTTTCAAACTCTCCTCCACAAGCACTTGTGGGGCAAAAGTGAAGGCTGATTCTGCAATCTTGATGAAGGTTTCTTCGTCTGGACATACGCCCGAGCCAAGACCACCAAGTGCATAAGCAGAACGAATCATGATGGGGTAGCCGATGCGACGAGCCGTAGCAACAGCCTCTTCCATGGTCTCACATGCCTGAGACACTGGCACCTTGAGGTTCACCTTATTCAACTCCTTAACGAACAAGTCGCGGTCCTCGGTGTTCATGATGGCCTCTACACTTGTGCCGAGCACCTCTACACCATACTCTTTCAGAATACCTTTCTGGAAGAGTTCTGTACCACAGTTCAGCGCAGTCTGTCCACCGAACGCCAACAGGATGCCGTCAGGACGCTCCTTCTTGATGATTTCAGTCACAAAAAAGGTATTGACCGGCAAGAAATAAACCTTATCCGCAATACCTTCACTCGTTTGAATAGTTGCCACGTTCGGGTTGACCAGCACCGACCGGATGCCCTCTTCCCGAAGCGCTTTGAGTGCCTGACTACCCGAGTAGTCAAACTCGCCTGCTTGTCCAATCTTTAAGGCACCAGAGCCCAAGACAAGCACCTTCTTCAGTTGCTTCTTCATCTGCAAAAAATATAATTTCGTAAAAATTTTTGCAAAGGTACGAAAAGTTTCACTTCTTTTTACTACTTTTGCGAAATAATTCACAAAGCAACACAATTATGAGAACTTTTATCACTACATTTTTATTGATGCTCAGCATCGTTGTACAAGCACAAAGTACAGACGCGCTCTATAACGAAGGCAAGAAACTTTACGACGCAAAGAAATATGATTTGGCGATCAAAAAACTGCTTCCCGCTGCACAAAAAGGACATAAAAAAGCACAGTACCACATGGGACGATGCTATGATAAAGGACATGGTGTAGCAGAAAACAACCAGACAGCCTACGAATGGTATCTCAAAGCCGCTCAGCAAGGACATGCAAAATCACAGTATCAGGTCGGAAAGTGCTACCTGAAGGGGAAAGGTGTCGCTAAAGATACCACAAAAGCCAAAACGTGGTTGCTGAAAGCCATCAAGAATCCCAAGGGCGGTGCCAAGGTGCGAGCGAAAATCAAGGAAGATGTTGCTGAAGGCGATGAAGATGCTATCGCCATTCTGAAACTCATTGGAAAATAAAAATAGCCTCCTGAGGTTCAATGACTTCAGGAGGCTATTATTTTGAGTCAAGCACTTTTGTGTGACTTGAATTTCTTGTAGATAGAGCGGACCAATTTGCCGAGAGGGGTGTAGCGAATGCCCCAATCTGTAATGGCTTCAGCAAAAAGTTTCTCAATACGCGGATCAAGGCGGGGATTTTCCTCGTAGGTGATGGGAAGAGACTCTTTCCATGGTTCCCTGTCAAACTCGTAATGTTGCAAGATGTCGAAAGAACGGAAGTGGGTGCCATTACGAAGACCAATGTTGCGCACGAGGGTTCGTCCGGGAGTGAGGCACAAACCTTTGGCCTTGTAGATAGCAATTTCCCAACAGATATCCCAAGGAATAGGGTCTTTATCAAGACTTTTCAGGCAAGGAAAGACGCCACCATATTGTATAGCGTTTTGGTCATCTTCAGTGAGTCCATCAAGTGCTTCCGCACGTGTTCTGTAGTGAACAAAATGCCGTTGCCAACGGTCACGCCACGTACCCCACCCCCATCCTGACATGTGAGGAGTGAAATAAAAGGGAACTGCTTGTTCTCCTGAGCAATCAACAGGATAGAGGTTGAGATTAGTAAAACCTGCCACATGCATAACTTGAGGCACGTTTTGGTAGAGGTCAAAGGCTCGATTCATGTACTCCAGAAAATAACTGGAGGTACAAATATCATCCTCCAGCACTATGATACGGTCATGTTTTTCAAACACCTGTGCTATGCCCTCCGTGATGTTACGTTCGAGATAAAAGTTTACCGGGCGTTCTATAATGGTCATGCTCTTGAGGGCACCTTCTTGTTCAGCGCGTGTCTTGAAACGACGAAGTTCTCTCCTGACCATCTCCACTTGTTTCCAAGATTTGGTATCCTTTCCCCCATCTGAAAAGACATAAAGATCCGTTTCCGCTGCCAACGTGTTCAGCACAAGGCATTCAAGCGTTTTCAGCATATTGTCTGCTCGGTTGTAGACAAAGAGGGCGACAGGAGCGGTGTTCATTGCTTTTGGTACAGTTTATGATACAAAAGTAATGCTTTTTTCTTGAACAACAAAAATTTTCTGTAATTTTGCGGAAAAATCAAAAAGAGATGAGTTTTGACCCCGACGAACTTAGAGCGAAGTATAACCCCAAAGACTCGCAGCTGTGGCATATGCAGCAACGCATGTTAGAGGTGTTGGAAGTGCTGGACGACATCTGCCAAAGAAACGGCATACCCTATTGGCTATCAGGTGGAAGCATGCTGGGAGCAGTGCGGCATCAAGGCTTCATCCCTTGGGATGATGACCTTGACATAGAGATGTTGCGTCCCGATTTTGAACGGTTGATGAAGATTCTTCCTCAAGAACTCCCTGAAAATATGGCGTTGCAGTGGCATACAACAGACCCGAACTATTTCTTTCAGTTTGCGAAGGTAAGGGACAGACATAGTGAGCTGTTTGAACGTACGGGCTATGATAAAGTATGGAAAGAGCACGGCATCTGGGTGGACATCTTTCCTTTGGAGCGCATCCCGCTGTGGATACACAAGTTGTCAAACCTGACGTTTGGGCATACTTATAAGATGATGCGCACTGCGGATGATCCCCTGAAAGTAATGGGGAAAGTGAGGGCTTGGGCATCGTTGAACAGGAATGTCATCTTCCCCTTCCTGAGAGGCATCGCGTTCCTATTGCCCACGAAATATTACGATTTCGGACTGGGTATCCCTTATTTCCAAAAAAGCCTGAAAGAGGACTATCTGCCCGTAAGATATGTGAAGTATGAATACAAAAAAGCCCCCATCATGAAGGAGGCGGAAAAGTGCCTTGCCTACAGGTATGGAGACTATATGAGTCTTCCGAAGAACCCCGGCAGCGAGTATCATTCGGAGGATATCAAAATCTGGTAGAAGGCTCAGATGCTATTTGTAACAATAACCACCGTTCACCTCTATCAAACTTCCATTCACAAAAGGATTCTCTATACAGAAACGATAGGCATCCACAATTTCTTCGATGGCTGCAAATCGATGAATAGCAGTTTTTCTGTAGATGTTCTGCTTGATTTCTTCAGGCTTTTCTTTCTGCCACGGTGTTTCCACAAATCCAGGCACAATGGCATTCACAGTCGTTCCTGTTCCTTCAAACTCTTTCACTAAATTCTTGGTCAGCGCATGTACAGCAGCCTTCGTTACACCGTAAGCCAATACCGTCGCATGAGGCTGAAGTCCCATCTGCGAACCCGTAAAAAGAATTCTTGACCCGTTAGGAATAAGACCGTACAACTCTCTGACAAGAATGTAGTGAGAATTTACTGCTACCTCCATCATCTTATCCCACTCTTCATCTTTCATCTCTGTGAAAGACCTCCGAATGCTCATGCCTGCATTACAGACAACACAATCAACCGTATCACATTCCGCTTTTACACGATCTATAAAAGCGTAGACCTCACTCCTTTGGGTCTGGTCAACCTTGAGGGGGATGAAATTCTCTATTTCTTCAGCAGAATCCGGACCAACATACGTAACATAGACCTTATACCCTTTTCCAAGCAACATCTTTGCTACACCCAGCCCTATGCCAGAAGTACCGCCTGTAACAATTGCATTTTTCATCATTAAGAGTCCTGCTTCACTTTCACATTGGGATTCACCTTCATCTCGTGTTTCGACTTCATGTCGTTATAGTTCTCCAAGATTTCCTGCTTAATCTTAGTGGAGGAAACACCTTCGCCATATGGGAAATAAAATACCGTAACACCCAACTCTTGAAGGTAGTCATACTTACCCGTCCAATCGTCACCAACTACAAAGACATCAATATTGAGTTTCTTGACCAGTTCAGTGTGGTCAAGTGAATGTTGAGGAATGACCACATCGGGATATTTAAGTGCCTTCAGAATGGCGATGCGTTCCTCGAAAGGAATGATGGGCGGACGTTTGTAACTGCTGACCAGTTCATCGGTGCTGACTCCCACAATAAGAGTGTCACCCAAACCACGAGCATACTCTATCATCTTCAGGTGATTACTGTGGAACATGTCAAAGGTTCCAGAGGTATAAACGACTATTCTGTTGTTGTACATATTTGTTCAGTTTGATTTTCTTGTGGTTTTTTCGATGGCAAAGTTACTGTTTTTTTCTTGAATCTACCAGACATCCACGGCACTTTTTCCACATACGGCACTAAAAGGAAGCAAACGCCAAATAGAATCAGTATGAGAATGGTGTAATCATCCCAGTGTCCTCGCAAAGTACGCACGTTGGCTGAGCGTATCATCTTATAGAGCATCATGATTGGATAATGAGCCACAAAGAACACCATAGAGTGCTCGCCAATATAGTTGATGACAGGGATGCGAGGCACAGGAATGCAAAGCAGGATACCTGAGAGTCCGCAGAGCGCAAGGGTGATATTGACGATGACAATGTAGGTGTTACCTTCCCATATATTGTCCACCATCGTATATTCTCCACCATAGATACCATTGAGATAAATGAAGATGGCAAGCAGCACACCCGACACACCGATGGAAACACTCTCACCCATTTTCTCAATGGCAAAGTGCCACACACGTCCCAAATAGAAGAGATAGATGCCAATAAAGACATTATCGATATCGAACCACATGGGATTCTTCTTCGTCCACAGCCAATAACTGAGCAGGGGCAACAGGAAGATAAACCAGTGTATCTTGAAGTTCCGCATCTTTCCAAAGAGACGCACCTTGAAGAGAGGAGGTACTTTGGCAATGAGGTGAGCCACGGCGTATGCCATGAAGAAGGAGAAAAGGAACCAACAAGGGATGTTACCGTAGAACTGGCTGGATTCCCACAAATGGCTCAGTTTCACCTGTTTGGAAAGAGCGTTTTGAGGGTCGAAGATGAACCAGACGAAGAAGAAATAGATGGTGTTGCCAATCATACCCCATACCACATATGGAATGAGCAATCTTTTCGCTTTGTCTTTCAGGTACTCTTTCGTGTTACCCGACACCGTCTTGTTGAAGTAACCCGCCTTGAAGAAAAAGAAAGACATGAAAAAGTAAGTCCATTGCATGATGGGAGTCCACCAATCAGCATCGCCAAAACCACAGGCATTGGTGATGTGCAACATGATCATACGAATGATACAGATGCCACACAGGAGGTCGAAAGCATGGTTACGCTGTTTCATATTAATCTTTGGGGCTTTTGAGAGTTTCTTTTCGTCCAAACAGATTCTCCTTCAAGAAAGGACTCATACGCAGAATATTGCTGAAAAGCAAACAGAAAGCAATCACAACAAGTGCCACACCTACTGCCAGCACGATGTCAACGACAAAGTTGGGATGATGGCTGTCAAGCCACTTGCCCACTTCAGGAAGTTTGGGCAAGAGGATAAAGTGGAGCAGATAGACATCAAGGGTGCGGACACCTATATACTGCAAACCACGACCGACACGAGTCTGTCGAGTGAAATGTTCCTGATAGTACCGGAAAAACATCACGACAATCAGCATAAGCGTGTACATCGCCAAGGTCTTTGGCACATTCGTCCACTCCAGTTTCATCGTATGCCATTTGAAGATGTCAGCACAACAGAAGAAAGCAAGCACCACAAGAACGGGTAAGAACCATCCTGCATCAAACAATCGCTGCACCCCCTTCCAATGGCGATGCACCAGATTACCCAGCACAAAGAAATGCATGAACTTCAGCGTCTCATAAAAGGAACTGTACATCATCCAATCCGTTTCGTACCATTTACCCAACGTTCGGGGCATGTACAAGGAGATGTAAGCAAGCAGCATCACCACCCACAACACCACGATGGCCACATTTTCTACTTTCTTACCCCATCGTTGGAAAGTGGCTGCCACTACATAATAGATAAGAAACATCTGGAGGAGCACCCATGTAAACCAATAGCCACCCTTCGTAGGACTTTGAAGTGCTTTTCCCAAACTCTCAAAGAAAGGGAATCTCCCCTTCAGCACCAGAAAGACACACAAAAAGACCACTGCAGGCAACACCTGCACCTTGAGTTTCTTCCATGTAAGAGAGGCAAAACTCTGCGGTGTCCATATCCACGTCGCCTTGTAGGCCAAGAAGCCGCTCACAAAGAAGAACAATGGCATACGGAACAGCACCAAGAACGGCAAAGATGCCGACACCTTTTCAGATTCGGCGAAACTAAACTCTGCCACATGATAAGCCACCACCAATATCATGGTGAAGCCACGCATGGCATCCAGCCACTCCAACCTTCCTGCCTGTTTTGGAGGCAGCAGGCTCGTTTCCTGTATATGGTTAGTTCCTTCCATCTAATAATGCCACCAGTTGGTCACTTTCGCCGGTTCTCAGTTTCCTTGCAAACATCTTTCCACTCGCCATCAGGGTCTCGTGGTCGGTCTCATCCATCACCTTAATGACGGGGTCATAGATGATAAAGTGAAGGGGCGTTAAAGCCGCAAGCCCAGGATATTCACCTTCCCACAAAATGCACCGCTTTCTCCATTCGCCTGAGTTAAACGCAATAGTCTGTAACATTGTCTCCGACGGAGCAAACGAGTCCTTGAAATAGCGGTATATCTCAGGATGACTTTGATACATATTATATATATAAGAGGCCAGTTGCTGAGAGATGCCCCAATAGTCAGCCCCTTTGTACAAATCCCATTGTTCACCGTCCACCGTCAGCGTCAAACGCTTCCTCCGACCCAGCATCCACATGACTTTCCTATACAAGATGCTCAGGCGCGTGTTCATTCTTTCGCTCAAGAAGGAGATGTTGAAGAGAGGACGGAAAGACTGGTAAATGGCTCGTTGCTGCTGCATACTCTTCTCATCCTTGTCAATGCGTATGCCGCTTAGGAACTCCCGTCCCTGTTGGGATTCCATCCAGCGGGTAATGTGCTCATTGCTCCATAGGGGGTAATCCTGTCCAGAAAGAAAGAATAGATAATCGAACGTGACAGGATACTCAATCGCTGCTTTTATCAACGCTATCTGAAAATCCACCTGCGTGATTGTTCCCCATCTCACTGCCACTCTATTCTCCAGAAAATGGATGTTGCTGCCCTGAATCATGGAGACAAAAGGAGTGATGTCCGACTTCTTGTCCACATGTATGAAGAAGTGAGCCTCGGGATGCAGCGCCTCTACAAGTCTTTTCACGTGCGGAGCATCCGTGTATGCCGATATGAGATAAGCGAGATTCATCAAGTCTCTTTGGGTTGCATCACCTTGTTCTTCCTGCTGTTTATTTCACTGTCAGGCGGTCTTCCACCATTCGTTCCATATAAGACTGGATGAGGGCTTTCAGTTCACGCTCCATCTGTTTCTCCACCTCACCCGTCTTACCCAGCAGATTCTGCTTCATAAACCAGTCCTTCTTATAGTTGTAGAGCGCCTTCACCTCACCCTGTTCCGTGAACAACAGCACGTAATCTCCCCGTACATAGTGGTAAAGACCGTTGCTGTTGGTCACTGCCCATGTATCTTCGTCGGGCGTACTCAACAAATTCTGTCCAAAAGCCACGTAAGGCTTTTCATACCCCAAAAGTCCAAGCACAGTCGGCATGATGTCTATCTGCTGCGCAATACAGTGGCGCCATTCTGGCTGGAGTTCGCCTGAAGGGTCGAAAATGAAGATAGGCACACTACAAACACCCAACTCCGTCTGATAATGCTTCTCAGAAGTCTTGTTGGTATGGTCAGCCGTCAGCACAAAGATAGTGTTTTTGTACCACGGTTGCTGCGCTGCTGTCTGGAAGAAGAGCCTCAACGCATTGTCAACATACCGGATGCACTTATGCATGATGTTGGGGTCACCTGGCTCATCTTTGTAGATGTCCTTGTAACGGTCAGGAACAGCATACGGGTGGTGTGAACTGGCCGTAAAGACAGAGGTGATGAATGGCTCCTTCATCTCACTCATCTTCAAGGCATAGAACTGCAGAAACTCCTCGTCCCAAATGGCCCACATGCCATCGAAGTCCTTGTCACCATTGAAGCGTCCATCCTGATTGTACTCTGTGCGGCCAAAGTAGTCGTTGTATCCTGTCGATTTGGCAAAGGCTTCAAAACCCATCGAACCGTTTTCGGCACCATGAAAGAAAGCCGAGTAATAACCCACCTTGCCCAACTCTCTTGCCAAACCGCTCACCTCATTCATGGAGGCAGGTGTCAGGAAGAAAGGCTCCACAAAACGTGGAATGCTTGACAGAATGGAAGGCATGCCGTCGATGCTCTTGCGCCCATTGGCAATCGTCAAGTCGAAAGTGAGAGACTGTTGGATGAGCGAGTCGGTGAAAGGCGTATAGCCCTTCCCTTCGTTGTAAGCGCCAATGTACTCTCTTCCATAACTCTCCATGATGAGCACAACCACATTCTTTTTGTTCATCACCACGCTGTCTGCAGGTGTGTGAACCGGAGAGTATATCGTGTCGAGTTCCTCACGAGAAAAGTATTGAGGGTCAACAAACACCTTTTTGCCGATGGTACGAATCATCGAGAAAGGCGTGTTAAGAATCAGCGCTGCTTCAGCAGGCCTATTGACATATTGGTTGGCGTTACTGATGGTGATAGGGCGCACCGCTGTTGTGGCGCCACCACGCATGCCTGCAATAGTAATGGGGATATAAAGTCCAAAGCACACCAAATGAACAGCATAATAGATAAGGCGGTCTTTCAGCATGCGCAGGTGGAGTTTTCCCGTTGGTTTGGCATACAACAGAATCAATCCAGCAATGAGGACAACTCCCACCAGCACCAGATACCAGTGGCGCAACAACTCAACGCCGATTACATCGCCGATATTGCTCTCGTGGCTGAACTCCTGAAAGACTGATCCAGTCGTGCGGCGACCCGTGTATTGGAAGTAAACCGCATCAGCCAGATTAGCAATCACACACAGCGAATTAACCACCACAAACACCCATTTGGCCATCTGCTGCCACCAGTTTTTTTCCTTCCAATGGAGCGGCAGCAACATCAAGAGGGCATAAAGCACATTCATGTAGAGAATGGCTGAGGTGTCGAACATCCAACAACCTTTGAAGGCTTCCCAGAAGGAAAGAGTGTCGAAACCTTCCGACAATACCGACCAGTTCTCGAAAAGATAAGCCAATCGGCACAATCCAAAGGTGATATAAACCAATGCCAAATTGTAGATGAAGGCAAGGGGGCTTGAGATAAGCGACTTCTTTAGTTGTATGCGTCTCATTGTTCAATCATGAATTATCACATGTGAGTTCTTTTCGATGAAGAGTGAATCGACCAGCCGCTGCGTGTTGGCATCCGTAGCGGTGAGGAAGAGAGTGTCGCCATGCGTGCGTATCATCTGATAATAGCGGCTCACCTTTTCAAATCGGTCGAATCCATCGGGGAATTCTGTCTTGTAGTTCTTGGGCGAGCAGTGGCTGACCGTATAGACGGGCGTCGATTTTTTCCCATCATGTGAACTCATGCGTGCATAAACATGCTCATGTCCTTGCAACACGAGGTCAACACCATACGTCTGAATCACATCGTCGAACATCCATCGCTGGATAAGGTTGTTGGTCTTTCCACGGGTGGAATAAAGTGGATGGTGCAAAACAACGATTTTCCACTTCGCCTGACTCTCCTTCAACTTCTCTTCCAACCACTGACGTTGTGTCCACAAATAGAAGAACTCCCGGTTACTGTCAAGGCAGAAGAGTTGTATCTCTTTATAACGAACGGTGAACACATGGTTTTCACCCACCATCGAATCGAGGAAATACGAATGGATGAGCGAGAAACGTCGTTCGAGTTGGCCAATGACACCCTTGAGGTATTCGTGGTTTCCCGGCACCGTCAATACAGGCACAGATTGTCCGATGGAATCGAGACCTTCGAACGTTTCAGCCCAGAAAGCATCGGTTGGACGTTCCGTCAAATCACCTCCACACACAAGGAACTCAGCATCTTGATGCTGGCGAAAAGCCTCTCTCAGCAGTTGGTTGGCAACGCCACCAATGGTGTCCTGAATGTCACCCATATAGATAAAAGAAGTCTCTCGGTCGATTTCATCGGGCAATTGAAAGGCATACCATTCCGATGCCTTATCGCCTGTACATACACGGTAGCGGTAGGTGTGTCCCGCCTCTAAACCTCGCAGGCGCGCCACATAATAAGCGGCCTTTCCGCTCCGCGACTCAAACACCTCACCTGTGGCGCCCACACGTTCCATCATACGGGTGGTTTCGTCTTCCAGTTCCAACCACGCCTCACGTAGGATAGTGTCGCACATCCAACTGACATTTCTGTTCATCCCATCTTCATCGCCAAACGTCAGCAGCACTCTCGTCGGCACTTCAGAAGGTACATAAGGGGCTTCCTCGCTATTGTGGAACCACACATTCCATCGGGTGGCACACCACACGATGAGTGCCCCAACCACGACGACCAGCGTCCATTTCCCAATAACCTTCTTTTTCATTTCATTTGCCAAAAGGTCGCCCAATGCGTAAGATGGCTAACAAACCTGGCTACCACCCTTCACTGGCTTCTCCACAGTGGTCACGCTGATGCTGCCATCAAAGTTCTCAGCAGAGAGAATCATACCCTCGCTCACGAGGCCATTCTTGAACTCACGTGGAGCCAGGTTGGCGATGAAGAGCACCTGCTTGCCCACCAATTGCTCGGGTTCATACCATTGAGCGATGCCGCTCACAATGGTGCGGCCCTGCGGGGTGCCATCGTCGAGTTTGAACTTGAGCAACTTCTTCATCTTAGGCACACGCTCACATTCGAGCACGGTGGCCACACGGATGTCGAGTTTGGTGAAATCGTCGAATGCCACCGTCTCCTTCACGGGAGCCACCGTTGCGTTAGCGGCTTCGTTGGCCTTGATGGTGGCTTCGAGTTTGTCTGTCTGGAACTTGATGGTTTCATCCTCTATCTTCGAGAACAAAAGAGCGGGTTTGCCGAGTTGCTTGCCAGCAGGCAGCAGGTCGGTCTTGCCGAGGTCTTCCCAGTTCAGCGTCTCCATGCCTATCATCTCACGCAACTTTGCCGATGAAAACGGCAAAAACGGCTCGAAAGCAATCGCCAGATTGGCCGTGAGTTGGAGAGAGATGTAGATGATGGTCTTCACACGTTCGGGGTCGGTCTTGATGACTTTCCAGGGCTCCTCATCGGCAATGTACTTGTTGCCGATGCGAGCGAGATTCATCGCCTCTTTCTGTGCCTCGCGGAACTTGAAGCCCTCGATGAGCGCTTCCACGTTGTCCTTCACAGAGGCGAACTCGGCGAGCGTCGCCTTGTCGGTTTCGGTCAGTTCGCCACAAGTGGGCACGATTCCATCGTAGTATTTCTGGGTGAGTTGCAGAGCGCGGTTCACGAAGTTGCCATACACGGCTACCAGTTCGTTGTTGCAGCGTGCCTGAAAATCAGCCCACGTGAAGTCGTTATCCTTCGTTTCAGGAGCATTGGCCGTGAGCACATAGCGCAGTTCGTCCTGACGATTGGGCAACTCCTCCAGATACTCGTTGAGCCACACGGCATAGTTCTTGGAGGTGCTGATTTTGTTACCTTCCAGATTGAGGAACTCATTGCTGGGCACGTTGTCGGGCAAAATGTAGTCGCCGTGTGCCTTCAGCATCGACGGGAACACGATGCAATGGAAAACAATGTTATCTTTGCCGATGAAATGGACCAAACGGGTCTCCTCATCCTGCCACCACGTCTGCCAAGTACCCCACTTCTCAGGCTCTTTCTCGCAGAGTTCTTTGGTGTTGGAGATGTAGCCGATGGGCGCATCAAACCACACATAGAGCACTTTTCCCTCAGCGCCTTCCACGGGCACGGGAATGCCCCAATCAAGGTCGCGCGTGACAGCACGGGGCTTCAAGCCACCATCCAGCCACGATTTGCACTGGCCGTACACATTGCTGCGCCACTCCGGATGTCCCTTCAGAATCCAGTCTTCAAGCCATCCCTGATACTGGTCGAGGGGCAGATACCAATGTTTCGTCGCTTTCTTCACCAGCGGATTGCCATTGATGGCATTCACGGGGTTGATGAGTTCTTCTGGAGACAGCGTGGCGCCGCACTTCTCGCACTGGTCGCCGTATGCACCTTCCGCATGGCAACGTGGGCACTCGCCCTTGATGTTGCGGTCGGTCAGGAACTGCTTGGTCTCCTCATCGTAGAACTGCTCGGAGGTAATTTCCACAAACTTGCCCTCGTCGTAGAGTTTCTTGAAGAAATCTGCCGCAAACTGATGATGTGTCTTGCTGGTGGTGCGGCTATAGATGTCGAACGAGATGCCAAAATCAGCAAACGACTTCTTGATGATGCCATGATACCTGTCCACCACATCCTGCACGGTGCACCCTTCCTTCTTCGCACGGATGGTCACAGGCACACCATGCTCGTCGCTGCCACACACAAACATCACCTCACGTCCTTTCAGACGCAGGTATCTCGCATATATATCGGCAGGCACATACACGCCAGCCAAGTGGCCGATATGCACAGGGCCATTGGCGTATGGCAAAGCCGCCGTCACAGTCGTTCTCTTAAAATTCTTCTTTTCCATGTTGATATACAATTGCTAACAAATTGCAAAGTTACTGATTTATTTTGTGATAGCGGTGACGGGAGGGCGTTTTTTTGTCAGAATCCTCCTTTTTTCACCCGAATGACGAGGAAAACACTTGACAAGGAAGAAAAATTTTCGTACCTTTGCAACATGAAAAACAGCATGAGATGACACCCACCATCGTCATCAATTCCTTCTACGAATCGATCAATTCCTTCTACTTACTCATCAATTCCTTCTATGAATTCATCAATTCCAACAAGGAATCGATTGTGGCTACGCCGCTAAGGCAATGGAGGCTACGGCGTAGAGTCAGTGGAGGTTGCGGCACTCACGATGTCGAGTGTGTGGAAGGAACATCGAATAGTGTGTGGAAGGAAGATTGAAGAGGATGTGAAAGGAACATCGAAAAGGATGTGAAAGGAACGTTGAAGAGAAACTGGAAGGGGCGTTGAAGAGGATACGGAAGACCATCGGGAATGAAGCACAAAAAGAAAGGGGGGTCGGCAAATTCTGCCGCCCCCTTTTTTGGTTTATTATGTTATAAACTGGATGGATTAGAAAGTCCAACCGAGCTTCAGCATAGGCTCAACCTCAAACTTGATAGAGTTGTTGCTGGTCTTAGGATCAACCTTAACCCAGTTGCCTTCGTAATCCTGCGCATCATACTTGTTGTAGTTGTAGTGAGCGTAGTTGAAACCAATCTCAGTACCGATGTAGAGCTTCTTGTAAACATAGAAGTTGATACCAGTGAAGATGCCAGCACCGAAACTAGTGTAACCACCCTCAACCTTGTGGCCAGCATACTTGCGGCTACGAGTAGCGAAACCAGCCTCAACACCTGCGAAGAGGTCAATGCGGTCATAAGTCTTGAAGTGGTTCTCATAACCTACAGCGAAACCAAAGTCAGTCTGAGAGTTCTTAACATCGTTCTCCTTGCCAGAGTCAGAACCGAAGTTCAAATTTACACGGATAGCGTCCTTGTCAGTGAGGAAGTAAGAAGCATTGATACCAACGTTCTCAAACATCTCCTTGCCATCTTGACCGTTAGCGAAAGGACGGAAACTTACAGAAGTCTGGATGTCACCAGCCTCAGCTGTGTACTGTGCGTTTGCGGTTGTGAAACCGAGAACTGCGATAGCAGCGATCAAAAACTTTTTCATAATTTTCTCATTTTACAATTAGTTTTTCCTACTCTGTTATGAAGGTCATTCTGAGGTTTTCGGATTCCCCTCTTTTTGGATGACGCGGCAAAGATAAAGTCTTTTTCACATATCCTCCAACACTTTTTAACCGAAAACAACGGAAATGGATACTTTTTCATACATAAAGAACAATTTTATACCTATTTCTTCACTTTTTTTCACCTTTTTCATTAAAAAACACAATTTATGTTCCATGAAATGAAAAAGTTATGCTCTTGAAGGGTTTGAGATGAGGAAAAATACAAATAAATTTGGTTATTCTCTCACGAACTCGTACCTTTGCATGCTTTTAACATCGAAGTATGGGAGACAGCAACGAATACAAGTACCTGACAAAGATTGACTACCCAGCCGACCTGCGCCAGTTGAAGGTGGAAGAATTGCCCGCCGTGTGCGATGAACTGAGACGCGACATTATTGAGGAGTTGGCAATGAATCCCGGGCATCTGGCTTCGAGCCTCGGTGTGGTGGAATTGACGGTGGCATTGCATTACGTGTTCAATACACCTTACGACCGCATCGTGTGGGACGTGGGGCATCAGGCATACGGACATAAGATACTCACGGGGCGGCGCGACAAATTCTGCACCAACCGCAAACTGAACGGGCTGAAACCTTTTCCGCACCCCGACGAGAGCGAGTACGACACCTTCTGCTGCGGCCATGCCAGCAACTCCATCTCGGCAGCATTGGGCATGGCGGCTGCGGCCAAACTGAAGGGAGAAGACAGAAAGGTGGTGGCGGTGATTGGCGACGGTGCCATGAGCGGCGGATTGGCCTTCGAAGGCATCAACAACACAGCCAGCACACCCAACGACATGCTGATTGTGCTGAACGACAATAATATGTCCATCGACCAGAGCGTGGGCGGCATGCGGCAATACTTGCTGCAACTGACCACCAACACCACCTATAATAATATAAGGTATAAGATTTCACGGAAACTTTTCGGTTGGGGCATCTTGAACGAGAAACGCCGTAAAGGCATCATCCGCTTCAACAACAGCGTGAAATCGGTACTGACACGCCAGAAGAACATGTTTGAGGGAATGGACATCCGGTATTTCGGACCTGCTGCGGGCAACAACGTGGTGGAGTTGGTGCGCATCTTCCAAGCCATCAAGGACATGAAAGGCCCCAAACTGCTGCATATTCACACCACAAAGGGTTATGGCTATGCTCCCGCCGAAGAGGATGCCACCATCTGGCACGCGCCTGGAAAGTTTGATCCAGACACAGGTGAACGCATTGTGAACCACGACGACAAACCGCATCCACCAAAGTTTCAGGATGTGTTTGGCAAGACGCTCCTTGAACTGGCACAACAGAACCCGAAGATTGTAGGCGTAACACCCGCGATGCCAACAGGCTGTTCTATGAACATCATGATGAACGCGATGCCCAACCGCGTGTTTGATGTGGGCATCGCAGAAGGACATGCCGTGACCTTCTCGGGCGGCCTTGCCAAGGATGGCATGATGCCATTCTGCAACATCTACTCGTCGTTCATGCAACGTGCCTACGACAACATCATCCACGATGCTGCCACAATGCGCCTGAACATGGTGCTGTGTCTCGACCGCGCAGGATTGGTGGGCGAAGATGGGTCGACACATCATGGTGCTTTCGACCTGGCTTTCCTCCGCCCCATCCCCAATTTGACCATCTCCTCACCCATGAACGAACCAGAGTTGAGGAACCTGATGTATACGGCACAACTGCCAGACAAAGGCGTGTTCGTCATCCGCTATCCACGCGGACGCGGCAACACCATCGACTGGCATTGCGACCTCGAAGAACTGCCTGTGGGCAAAGGCCGAAAACTGAAAGACGGCAAGGACATCGCCGTATTGAGTCTTGGCCCGTTGGGCGTGGAGGCACAAAAGGCCATCGTCATCGCCGAACTGCAGTCGCTGAACGAACGGCCAGAAGCGCCGCTGGAAATCGCACACTACGACATGCGCTTCCTCAAACCTATCGACGAAGACATCCTGCACGAAGTGGGCAAGAAGTTCAAGAAGGTGGTGACGGTGGAAGACGGCATCATCACAGGAGGCCTTGGCAGCGCTGTGCTGGAGTTCTTTGCCGACCATGGATATAACGTGGAAGTGAAACGCATCGGCATCCCCAATCGGTTTGTGATGCACGGCACAGTGGCCGAACTTCGCAAACAATGCGGTATGGATGCAGAAGGAATAGCAAAGGTTTTGATATGAAAATAGTTATTGCAGGTGCAGGCGCCGTAGGCACACACTTGGCGCGAATGTTGTCAAACGACCATCAGGATGTCGTTCTCATCGATGCCGACGAGAACAAACTCCTCCGCTGGGGCAACGAATTGGACATCATGACACTGGTGCGTCAACCCACTTCTGTCAATGGAATGAGGGATGTCGAGGTGAATCATGCCGATCTTTTCATCGCCGTAACACCCAACGAGAGCGAAAACCTCGCCTGCGCCATGCTGGCCAAACAACTGGGTGCCCGACAGACAGTGGCACGCGTGGACAACTATGAATACATGAAGCCTGAGAACATCGAACTCTTCAAGAAAATGGGCATCGAGTCGCTCATCTATCCAGAACTGCTCGCAGCAGAAGACATCATGACCAGTTCACGATATAGTTGGGTGCGCCAGATGTGGGAGTTCAACAATGGTGAATTGCTTTTGTTGAGCGTGAAGATGCACGATGCACATCCTATTTATGAAAAGGAAATCAGCAACAAGAATAACCAACTCGTGGGTCACACCTTGAAGGAAATCGGTGTTACCTACGGCCACAACTTCCACGTGGTGGCCATCAAACGTGACGGCGAGACCATCTGTCCTCATGGCGACGAACAAATCTTGCCACGCGACCTCGTTTTCTTCATGACCACCAAAGAAAATCTGACTGAAATCCGCCATCTGACAGGAAAGGACGACTACCCAGCCGTGAAAAACAGCCTTCTTATCGGAGGTGGAAAACTGTCTGTACGAGCCTGCTGGAAATTGGAGACCATCCACGATAGTGTCAAGATTATCGAGCCCGACAAGAAACGGACGGAAGAGTTGCAATCGCTTGTCTCGCCTAAAACGATGATTCTGGAGGGAGAGGGATATGATGTGGACTTGTTGAACGACGAAGGTTACGGCAGTACCGAGGCCCTCATCGCCTTGACGGACAATGACCAGCAAAACATTCTGGCTTGCGTGGCCGCACGTCGCCGAGGCATCCACAAAACCATCGCGCAGGTGGAAAACCTCGATTATTTCGATATGGCCAACGACCTCGACATCGGCACCATCATCAACAAGAAGATGATTGCCGCCAGCCACATCTACCGCATGCTCCTGAAAGGCGACGTGGACAACGTGAAGATGCTGACCATCGGCAATGCCGACGTAGCCGAATTTGTAGTGAAGGCTGGTTCGCAAGTGACGAAGAAAAAGGTGATGGATTTGCGTTTCCCACGCGGCGTGAACATCGGTGGCATGTCGAGAGAAGGGAAATCCATGTTGGTGAACGGCTCCACACAGTTGCAGGCAGGCGACAAAGTGGTGGTCTTCTGCATTGACAACACGCTACGAAAATTGGACAAGTTCTTTAAATAAAGTTGAAAGGTGAAGGTTTAAAGGTGAAAGACCATGCGGCCAGTTGTTCCTCAATGAGCACACCGCATCAGTCCTCTCTCAACGCTAAACTTTAAACTCTAAACTTTACAAATAATATGGTCAACTGGCAACTGATAGCAAAGATTCTCGGCTTCCTCCTCTTCATCGAGGCGGGATTGATGATGTTGTGCCAAGTTGTCTGTTGGCTTTACGGCGAAGGCATACACGCTTTCATTCCACCCATCGCAGCGGCTCTTCTGCTAGGCATCGTTGGAGTCATTGTCGGTCGGAAGGCTGGCAAAAAAATGGGTAGAAAAGATGGCTACATCATTGTGTCTATCGTGTGGGTGCTCTTCACGCTGATAGGCATGTTCCCCTTCTTGCTCGACGGTCACGTGTCAGATGTTGCCAGCGCATTCTTCGAAACCATGTCGGGATTCACCAGCACTGGAGCCACAATTATTGACGACCTTGACTCTATGCCCAAGGGGCTGCTCTTTTGGCGCAGTTTGACGCAGTGGATTGGCGGTATCGGCATTGTTTTCTTCACCATCGCCATCTTGCCAGCCTTTGGTATGGGCGAAGTGAAACTCTTTGCAGCAGAGGCAACAGGACCGCTGCACGACAAAGTACATCCACGCATTTCGATGGCTGCCCGATGGATTGGCGGTGTGTATGTGATGCTCACCATTCTCTGTGTCGCCGCCTTGATGCTGTGCGGCATGAACGCCTTCGATGCCACGAACTACGCTTTATGCACTACGGCCACAGGAGGCTACGGCACCCACTCGGCTCTTCTTGGAGATTACTATAACTCGCCCGCCATTGAGTATGTGCTCATCTTCTTCATGTTTGTCTCGGGCATCAACTACACATTAATATATTATACCATCCTCAAGGGGAAACTGAAAAAATTCTTTGCTGATGCCGAATTGCGTGCCTATCTCATCATCGTGTTAGGCGCATCACTTATTTGTACCGTGTCATTGGCCTTAGGAGACCCCATGTATGATGTGGAGGCTTCTGTCCGCCATAGTCTCTTCACGGTTATCTCCCTTCAAACCACCACAGGACTTGCCACAGTCGATTACACCCTCTGGCCCGTACAACTCATGCCTGTGCTTCTCTTTGTCATGTTTGCAGGAGCCTGTTCAGGCAGCACCTGCGGTGGTTTCAAGTGTGTGCGCCTCAGCATCATCTATCGCGTCTTGAAGAATGAGTTCACCCATATTCTCCATCCACGCGCCATTACGCCTGTCCGCATGAACGGGAACATTGTGCCCAACTCCATCGTACAAACCCTGCTCGGGTTTGTGGCTCTCTTTGTCTGTTCCCTTTTTCTAGGAGCCTTTGTGTTGGCATTGAGTGGTGTTGATCCGAACGATGTGCATCCCAACTTCGACTACTACGAGGCCTTCGGTATTGCCATGTCAAGCATCAGCAATGTAGGGCCAGGCATGGGCTATTACGGCCCCGTGCACTCGTGGGCCATTCTATCGCCTTTGGCTAAGTATGTCTGCTCCTTCCTCATGCTCATCGGACGTTTGGAAATCTTCCCCATCATGCTTCTCTTCACCAGAAGTTTCTGGAAGAAGGGATAAACATTCTCCACCACAAAAAAAGGCTCGCAATTGCGAGCCTTTTTGCGCTTCAGGATGGGCTTGAACCAACGACCCCATGATTAACAGTCATGTGCTCTAACCAACTGAGCTACTGAAGCGTTTTCTTAAATGTGATGCAAAGGTAAGGCTATTTGTGGAAAGAACAAAATAAAAAGGCATTTTTTTGTGTCAACGGCATTGTTTGAGTTCCTCTTTCAGTTGTCCACGAGGAACTCCTAAAGCAATGGCTCTTTCAAAATCTTGCTTGGCCAGATGTTTCTTTCCCTCTTTCAAATAGATGTACGCTCTCGTGAGCACCATGTTCTTGTTCGTCGGTTCAAGGCTGATAGCCTTATCCAAGTCCATAATAGCCAATTCGGTCTGATTGGCCTCAGCCTCTATCTCAGCACGAACAGAATATAGTTCTGCCTTCTCCGGCCATTGCCCAATGAGTTGCGAAAGTCGAGCGATAGCCTCCTCGGGCTTATTCGCCTGCTGAAAAAGAATGGCCACACCCAACAATGCCGCATAGTTGTCGGGCTGAAGCGTGAGCAGCCGTTCATAGTCACTCTTTGCGTTCTGGAAGTCTAGACGTTTCTGATAAATGTAAGCACGATTGAGCAAGGCATCAACATTTGTCGGCTCAATGTCAAGGATTTTTCCATAATCAAAGATGGCCTTCGTATAGTTACCAAGGCTCATCAGAAGGCTGGCTCGTGCCTTGAGTATCGGAAGGTTAAGCGGAGCGATACCCAGTGCCATGTCATAACTGTCAAGGGCTTTCAAAGAATCTCCCATCACTTCCTGCACATGCGCTATATTGGCATACGTAAGGGCATTGCGAATATCATGGGGAGAAAGTCGGAGAGCCTGGCGGAAGAGAGCAATGGCCTCATCATACTGTTGGTTGTTGGCGGCAACAAGTCCCTTTCCGATGCAGTCTTCATAAGTCTGTCCTGCTGCTGGTAGCATCATGAGCCACATCAGCACACTAATAAGCAGCACGATATTTGTTTTCTTTTTCATCTTCGAGCATGGAAAGATAGGAGTTATAACGGCTTTCAGCGATATCATGACGTTCAACAGCCTCACGCACAGCGCAATGAGGCTCGTGAGTATGGGTACAGTTATTAAAACGACAATCAGCAGCAAAGTGGAAGATTTCCTTGAAATAATGGCTGACTTCTTCCCGCTTCATGTCAAAGGTGCCGAACCCTTTGATACCAGGAGTGTCAATGATGTATCCTCCATCTGTGTCCACTTCATACATTTCGGAGAAGGTGGTTGTGTGCTTACCCGTCTCATAAGCATCGCTAATTTCGCTGGTGCGGAGATGAAGATGAGGGAAAAGGGCATTGATGAGGGTTGATTTACCCACACCGCTGTTGCCTGAGAGGAGGGTTATCTTACCTTTCAGTTCGTGGCGCAAGGTCTCCACACCTTCACCTGTTGTGGCGGAAATACAGCGACAAGAATAGCCAACCGTCTCATAAAGATGGACAACCCCTTCGAGGTAACTCTTCCATTCCTCGTCGATCAGGTCAATCTTGTTGAAGATAAGGGTGACTGGTACACTGTAGGCCTCTGCGCTGGCCAAGAAGCGATCGATGAACTGGAGGGGGGTCTCTGGCTGCTTGATGGTAACAATAAGGAAGCACATATCGACATTGGCAGCGATAATGTGGGACTGTTTGGAGAGGTTGGTCGACTTGCGAATGATGTAATTCTTGCGGTCATCCATCTCAACGATTAGACCTTGTCTCGCCTGCTCTATATTCCCCTCCACTTCTTGGGGTGTGAAGGTGACACCGTCTCCAATAGCCACTGGATTTGTCGTACGGATACCACGGATGCGGAAGTTGCCTTTGACCTTACATTCAAAGACCTCTCCCGCATCCGATTTTACGGTGTAACTATAGCCCGTGTTTCTGATGACGAGTCCGTGCATCCTTGGGAATTCTTCTTCGGTTTGTTGCCCGAAGCATTACACTGTCATGATTTCCTTGTTCTTGGCTTCGAGCATGCCATCAATCTTCTTGATGTACTTGTCGTGTGCCTTCTGAACCTTGTCTTCGTAGTCTTTCTCCATATCCTCTGGCGTGCCTGTCTTGATGGACTTCTTCAGTTTCTCGATGGCATCGCGACGGGCATTGCGTACACTCACCTTGGCTGTTTCAGCCTCTTTCGAACACTGCTTAGTGAGATCCCTACGGCGTTCCTCTGTCAGTGCGGGGATGCCCAGACGAATGATTTCACCGTTGTTCTCAGGCATGATGCCGACAGATGAATCAATAATGGCTTTCTCAATAACGCGCAGCATGGACTTATCCCAAGGCTTGATGGTGATGCTGCGGGCATCGGGGGTGTTGAGCGATGCCACGTTGCTCAGCGGCACCATACTACCATAAGAGTCAACACGAACTTCATCAAGAATGTGCACATTGGCACGTCCTGCACGGATACGGCTGAGTGCCTCTTCGAGGTGCATGGCGGCAAACTCCATCTTTTCCTCAGCGTCTTCCAGATATTTCTTTACATCTTCCATAATTGTATGTATTTTAAGTATTAAAATTCTATGGTCATCTGTGTTTCTTCTGTCACTTTGTTGCCGTCGAAGAAGAAGTGACCCCGTTTGCCCTCCACATAGCGGTAAGGCGATTCAACTTTCTTGCTCTCCGCACGAAGGAATTGATAAACTTCTTTCCATGCCTCCTCGTAGGTGTGAGGCGTGTTGAAAAGTTTCGGCTCCATGTTGCAGATGCCCAGAACGATGTTGTTGATGCGCAGTCCCTCCTCACCTGCTTCCATGAGGATTGTCTGTAGATAAGGTTCGAACCAACGCATCGTCCATCAGAGAATTGTACATCCCTCGCAGGGTTTCAACTGCTTGAAAAAGTCGTTGCCCTTGTCGTCCACAAGGATGAAAGCAGGGAAGTCTTCCACCTCAATCTTCCAGATAGCCTCCATGCCAAGTTCTGGATATTCCACACACTCGATGCTCTTGATGCTCGACTGTGAAAGCACTGCAGCCACACCACCGATAGTGCCGAGATAGAAACCACCATGCTTCTTGCAAGCGTCGGTCACCTGCTGGGTGCGGTTACCCTTGGCTATCATCACGAGCGATGCGCCGTTGGCCTGGAACTCATCCACATAAGGATCCATGCGGTTAGCTGTAGTCGGGCCCATCGAGCCACAAGGATAACCCTCTGGTGTCTTGGCAGGACCTGCATAGAGAACAGGATAATCCTTAAAGTATTGTGGCATGCCCTCGCCAGCATCCAGACGGGCTTTCAGTTTCGCATGAGCGATATCACGTGCGACGATAATGGTGCCCTTCAGGTTTACACGAGTCGATACAGGATATTTAGTCAGTTCAGCACGTACAGCGTCAATGCCCTTATTCAGGTCAATCTCAATGCCCTTGCCACCTTCGCCTGGACGACGCAGTTCTTCTGGAATCAACTCTGCAGGGTTGCTATCCATCTTTTCCAACCAGATACCATCCCTGTTAATTTTTGCCTTGATATTGCGGTCGGCAGAGCAGGAAACGCCCATGCCAATTGGACAACTTGCGCCATGACGAGGCAGACGAATCACGCGAATGTCGTGTGCCAGATACTTACCGCCAAATTGTGCACCGAGACCAATCTTATATGCTTCTTTCAAGAGTTTCTCCTCCAAGTCCACGTCGCGGAATGCACGACCCGTCTCGTCACCCGTTGTAGGCAGTGAGTCATAGTATTTGATAGAGGCAAGTTTCACCGTCAGCAGGTTCTTCTCCGCCGAAGTGCCACCAATGACAAATGCAATATGGTAAGGAGGACAAGCCGCTGTGCCCAGATGCTTCATCTCTTCCACAAGGAAAGGAAGCAGTGTGCCCTCGTTCTGGATAGTTGCCTTTGTCATAGGATAGAAGTAGGTCTTGTTGGCAGAACCTCCGCCCTTTGCCACCATCACGAAACGATACTCAGCACCTTCCGTTGCCTCAATATCAATTTGTGCAGGAAGATTGCACTTCGTATTCACCTCGTCGTACATGTTCAGCGGAGCATTCTGGGAATAGCGCAGATTGTCCTGTGTAAAGGTATTAAACACACCCTTCGACAGCGCCTCCTCATCCTCGAAACCTGTCCAAATCTGCTGACCCTTCTCACCGTGGATAATGGCAGTACCTGTGTCTTGGCAGAAAGGCAAGATGCCCTTGGCAGCCGTTTCCGCATTGCGCAGGAACTGCAATGCCACATACTTGTCATTCTCACTTGCTTCAGGGTCTCGAAGTATCTTTGCCACCTGCAGGTTATGTTCACGGCGCAACATGAACTCTACATCGTGGAAGGCCTGCTGAGCCAACAAAGTGAGAGCCTCGGGAGAGACCTTCACGATTTCCTTACCCTCAAACTCGCTCACGGTTACGCCTTCTTTGGTCAACAGGCGGTATTCCGTTGTGTCCTGTCCCATCTGGAACATCGGTGCATACTTAAATTCTGGTGCTTGAGCCATAAATGTTAGACTTTTATTGGTTTGTTAGTGGTTATCAAGATGCAAAGGTAATGCAAATCAAACACAATACAAAATAAAAAGGACTTTTTATATTTCTGTAGCGGTGATGCAACCTACCTGACGACTTGTGTGAACACAGGAGTTTCTCCTTCCAACACTGTCACATAAACCTTCATTTCTGCGGCAGGAGGTGCTGGCTGATTGTCCTCACGAGGAAGATCAACAGCAGAGAACAAGTATTCAACGCCACCAGGGATGGTGCGAGACGCAACAGCCGAGGCCTTAGCATGAATCATGGGATAACCCTCTACGGCAGCATCAAAAATGGCTGCTTCATCCTCACTTGCAGGGTGCTGTTCAGGGAATGCTTCCAACTGGGTATACTCACCTTCTATGAAGCCACCCGCCTTCAAAAACTGTTCCACTTCCTTGGGTACAGCATCCATACGTGCTGCACGAACCCCATAACCTGGGAGAATTTCCGCATTGGGCTGTTTCTCAGCCAGATTCTTGACGCTGGACTCCAGGCCTCCACTACCAAAGGTACAGAAAGGCACGACTTTCTTGCCACTCAAATCCACCTTTTCCAGGAAGGCGGCAACGGGCGGCGCATAAGTGCCAAACCAGATGGGGTAGCCAATGAAGATAACGTCATACTTAGAAATGTCGGCGGCTATCGGATGAATGTCAGGAATGATTCCCTGCTCACGCTCCTGCCCACAACGTGCAATCGTTGCCTGAAAATCCCCATCGTATGGTTTCACAGGCACAATCGCTTCGATGTCAGCATTCAATCGGGTGGCAATCTCCTGAGCCACCGTCTTCGTGTTCGATGTCTGGGAATAGTAGAGAACCAGCAACTTGGGTGCCTCTTTCTGTGAACCACAGGAAATCGTGGTCATCAATGCGGCCACAATGGCCAACATCCATCTAATTTTTTTCATGACAAATAATATTTGGTTTCTATTCATATCGTCTCAATCCAGAAAATGATTGTCCGAAATTAGAGATAACTCGGAAAATTTGGTGACTTCGATGGAAAGTTGTACCTTTGCAGTCATCCCATTCATGATGCAAAGGTACAATTTTTTTGTGGTTTTGTCAAGAGTTGGGATGCAGAAAACAAGAAAAAGTTCCCTAAAAACCTCCTATCAATGATGAAAAAAATTGCACTTTTCATTCTTTGGGCATCAGGAATCCTCTTCGTACATGCCCAACTGCCACAAAAAGCCTTGTGGAAAGACACCGATGGTAACTTTATCAATGCCCATGCCGCTGGCATCATGAAGTACAAGAACACTTATTACTGGTATGGCGAGAATAAGGGTGGTTTCACCTCGCAAGACCCCACTTCACACATCGAGCGTGTCATCATGGGTGGCGTAAACTGCTACAGCAGCAAGGATTTGCTCACATGGAAGTTTGAGGGCGTAGTGCTGCCACCAGAACCTAACGACAGAAACAGCGACCTGCACCCCTCGAAGGTCATCGAGCGTCCGAAGGTCATCTACAACAAGAAGACGAAGCAGTTTGTCATGTGGGTGCATGCCGAAAGTGCTGACTACTCGAAGGCATGTGCCGGTGTGGCAGTGAGCGAGACACCCACAGGACCTTTCAAATATCTCGGCAGTTTCCGTCCCAACGGGGGCATGAGCCGTGACCAGACGCTTTTTGTCGATGACGATGGAACGGCCTACCAAATCTGCTCATCGGAAGAGAATCAGACGTTGCACATCAACCGCCTCACACCCGACTACTTGAAATGTGATGGCACCTACAAACGTGCCCTCATCGGCATGTCACGCGAAGCCCCTGCGGTGTTCAAGTACAAGGGCAAGTATTACCTCCTCTCCAGCGGTTGCACAGGGTGGGCTCCCAACAAAGCAGATATTGCCGTGGCCGACTCGTTAATGGGCGACTGGACTATGCTCGGCAACCCCTGTGTCAGCGAAGATGGCGATAAAACGTATATGGGACAGAGCACCTTTGTCCTGCCACTTAATGGTCGCTTCATCGCCCTTTTCGACGAGTGGCACCCCAGAAATCTCTCCGACAGCCGCTATTTCTGGCTACCCATCGAGATTGATGAGAAGACTGACCGCATGACCATCCCTTGGAAAGACGTATGGGAAGGAGCCAAACCTTAAATGGCTCCTTTTTTTTGCCCATATCTGCAAAAAGCCGTACCTTTGCAGCCAGAAAGCAACTACTATCACATCATCTATTATATGAATATGAAATCTCTACTCACAGCAGTCGTGCTGTTCATGGCTGGGCTAGGTGCCCATGCACAAGTTGACCCTAATTTCCACATCTATCTCTGTTTCGGACAGTCGAACATGGAGGGCAACGCCCAATGGGAGACCGTGGACAACCAGTATGTGGATAGCCGTTTCCAAATGTTGGCCACCACCAACTTCACCACCCCCAGTCGTACTGCTGGAAGGTGGTATAAAGCCATCTGCCCCATCGTCAGCCCTAATGGCAAATTGGGCATGGCCGACTACTTTGGACGCACGATGGTGGCAGCCATGCCTTCCGACGTGAAAATTGGGGTCATCGCCGTCGCGATGGGTGGCAGTCCTATTGAGATGTTTGACAAGGACAAGTATCAGCAGAAGATGACGGAGAACCCCACAGAATGGTGGGCTACTTTGGCCAATATGTATTATGGTGGCAACCCTTATGGACGCCTCATTGACATGGCCAAGAAAGCACAGGAAAAGGGTGTCATCAAAGGTATCCTGCTGCATCAGGGCTGCACCAATTGCGGAGACCCAAACTGGCCAAACATGGTGAAGAAAATCTACAACGACATGCTGACAGACCTGGACCTGCAGGCAGCCGACGTGCCCCTGTTCGTGGGTGAGACTGAGCGTCAGGACATGGGTGGAGGTTGTGAGTACCACAACACTGTCGTGGCCAAGGTGCCCGATGTGATTTCCACGGCTCATGTGGTCAGCAGCAAAAATGTCCCTGGCAATGGTGACGACCCTTGGCACTTTTCAGCCACAGGTTACCGCATCTTCGGCAAGCGCTACGCTGTGGAGGCTCTGAAGGTGATGGGGTGTGACGTGCGCAAGGACCCAGACTACACCCTGCCCAATAACCTGAAGAAATTTTTCACGCCCCAGAGTTTCGACGAAACCGTCATCACAGCCAAAGCCAACACTTTTGTGACCCTTCCCAAATTGCTGTGGTGCACCTTCAACGACGGACACCGTGAGGAGATGGATGTCGATGCTTTCAGCAGCACGGATTTAATGATGATGAATGGTAAAGCCAGAGCCGGCAAAAAAGGCACATCGGGCATCGTCACTGCCAAGGTGACTGATTTCCTCGGCGAAGAGCACTTGATACCTATCACCATAGAGGTGCCAGGTCCCTCGACAGACATCAAGGACGTTCACCCTGCAACGACGAAACAGAACACAAAAATCGTCTACGACTTGCAAGGACGCCAGATTGTGGTGAACAACGACCACCCTTTGAAGCGAGGATTCTACCTCATCAACGGCAAAAAAACCTTTGTGAAATAAGCCCCAATCCCTTTTATTCGGGGTTCTTTTTCAGCAAATAGCAGATGCTTTCTTTGAGAATCTTTGCACCAAGCAACCAAAGTGTACCTAGGTAAATGATGGCGGCAAGGAAGATGCGGGCAACCAGCAAAAGAATAAGATTCTCTATCCAACAAGTGGCGAAGCAGGTGATGACCATCGTGGCAGCAGCGACGAGAAGGAAGGGAAGGATATCTTTCAGCGCAGCAAGGAAGGGGTATCGGATTTCCTGATAAAGAAAACGATGCCAAATGCCTGTCCAGAGAATGACGATGGCCACATAGGCGACGACCATGAGGTCAATCGGGGATTGGAAGAAAGGAAGAAGAGAAGAAGGGAAGCAACTGTTCAGTGCATGTATCATCAAGATAGCACCAAGGATGGAGCAGCCTTGTGCTATGACGTTCCACATATACACATCGGACTTGCCACGCGAGATAATCAGGTTGAAATAGAGTGTGGCAATGGGAAGGAAGGCTCCACCGATGCAGAGAATTTGCATCAGATGGGCAGAGGGCAACCACTTCTCTTTAATAAGCACCACGATAAACTCAGGCGCCACGAGCGAAAGACCAAACATCACGGGGAAGGAGATGAAGCAAGTGAAGCGTAGCATCTTAGAAAAAGCACGTCTCAACCTTTCCAGGTCATCTCCCACTTGCACGAAGGTGGGTTGTGCCACTCCTTGCACCATACCTGTGATGGTGGATGCACCCATTGTGTTCCACTTGTTAGCCTGGGTGTAGGTTCCCACCTCCACCTTGGTGTAAATCTTGCCGAGCACGACGGAGAAGATGTTGTTATTAACCTGATTGAATATATTGGTAATGAGCATCTTGCAAGAGAACGGAAACATCTCGCGGATAGGAGAGAAAGTGAAGGAAAACGCTGGTCTCCATCCCGACAGTACCCAACTGAGAATACTAATCATGACGTTAAACGTTAGCGTCTGCGTGGCAAGACCCCAGTAAGCCATGTCATTGTAAGCCATGATGATGCCGACAATGCCAGAAACGAGCATGGAAGAAAGTCCCATGATAGCGAGTTCCCGTTGCTTTAGTTGCCGGAACAGAATGGCACGTGGCACAATGTTGAAGGAGGCAATGAAGAAACCAAGGAAGTAATAGCGGGACAAATCCGTAAGGATGGGCTCGTCGAAGAAGTCCGCGATGAAAGGCGCACAAAAGAAAAAGAGGATGTACAGCAGAAGAGACACGATGATGTTGAACCAGAAAACTGCGTTGTAGTCGTGATGAGTGGCATCACGCTTGTTGGTCAGCGCCGTGACAAACCCACTGTCTTGCAGGGAGGTGGCAACCAGCGTGAAGATGGTGAGCATGCCAATCAGACCATAATCCGACTGATCCAACTTACGTGCCAAGACGATGCCGAACACAGCGTTCAACACCTGCATGGCTCCGTTGTTCAAGGCTCCCCAAAAGAAGCCACGAGCCGTCTTTTCCTTCAGGTTAGTGGCAGACATTAGTTCCAAATTCGAACGTAGGTTCCATCAAATATAACTCTGTATTGGAAAAGCACCCTGGGCTTTTCATGGATGCATCCTTCCGGCACTTCCGGCGACATCTTCGGGTAGTTGAGATTATATTTGATTCCACATTTACTGTTGGGACATGTGGCAAACCCATCATCAGAAAGGACAAGACGGTAGTTTGCCCTGTTACAGCTCGGACAGGCCAAGTCATACACGACAAGTTCTTGGTCATAAGTGGTACCCACAATCAGCCCACCTAATCCATATTCAAAATATTTCTGCGTGGCATCAAGGTTGTAGGTGGTGGAACTGGAGGCACTTGTCATTACGATTTTAGACGAAGATTTTCGGAGGGTCATGTATTGTCCTATATTCCCTATGACAAGGTTGAGTTCCGCGTATTGCAAAGGGTTGAATAGACACTGCACTGGGTTCTCATTGGAGTATTTAGGGTCGTCAGAGCATGCTGTGAGCATCAGCAGCGAAAGGAGTAGGATGGAGAGTTTTTTCATCAGAACCATAGTTTGGAATCGTTAATGATATTGTCAATGCGCTGCATTTCTTCCCCACTGAACGTGAGGTTCTGGAGCGTGTCAAGATTGTTCTCCAACTGCGCCACCGACGAGGTGCCGATGATACAACTGGTTACACGTTCATCGCTAAGCACCCACGCGAGTGCCATCTGTGCGATGCTCTGTCCACGCTCCTCGGCAATGACGGCGAGTTTCTTCACAGCCTCCACACGTTCGGGCGTCACTTGGCTCTGCTGCAGGAAACCAGTGCTCCGGGCAGCACGGCTTCCCTCGGGAATGCCATTGTTGTACTTTCCCGTCAGCAAGCCCTGTGCAAGGGGTGAAAAGCAGATGATGCCACTGCCGTTGTCGGTGGCTATCTGGAAGTTGTTCATCTTGGCTTTCGGGTCGAACATCGAACAACGGTATTGGCTCAGCAGGCAAGGCACATGCGCCTCCTTCAGAATGTCGTAGCACCTTTGCTGCAATTCTGGCGGATACTTCGAGATGCCCACATAGAGTGCCTTTCCCTGATGCACCAAGTCAATGAGAGCCTGCATCGTCTCCTCGATGGGAGTCACCCCGTCGTAGCGGTGACTGTAGAAGATGTCGAAGTATTCCAAGCCCGTCCGCCTCAGGCTCTGGTCGCACGAAGCAATCAGGTTCTTCCTGCTGCTGTTGCCCCCATACACCCCCGGCCACATCTCATGCCCCGCCTTCGACGAGACAAACATCTCATCCCTGTGGCTTGCCAACTCATTCTTCAGAATTCTGCCGAAGTTCGTCTCTGCCGACCCAGGCACAGGCCCATAGTTGTTTGCCAAATCAAAATGACAGATGCCCGCATCAAATGCCCTCACCACCATCTGGGTGGCTACAGAGAAGTCATCCACGCTGCCAAAGTTGTGCCACAGGCCGAGACTCAGCACCGGGAGTTGCACTCCTGACCGTCCGCTGTATCTGTAAATCATATTCTTCTATTTGCTTTTTTCATCTTATGATGGTTTTTTATTCGTTGGCGGAAGAACCTCTATTTCGCTACTTTCGAGGGGTTTGATGTAGTCGGAGGCACGTTCAGATGAAACGACTGAACGACCGAGACGACGTTCCATGGTGTGGCGAGCATCACGGGCCACACCACCTCCTTCTTGGGCTATTCGGCGACTTTCGTCCATCGTTTGTGGGTTCGACTGTCGTGAATACTCGGTAGTGGCAACTTCGGCCAATGTGTTTAAAGCCAATTCGATATTTGTCATATTGTCGCGCAGGTTCTGTTTGGTTAGCCCCTTGTAACGTTTGTACTCCCCTGTGGTCATACCACTCCAAGCCTTTGTGAGCACGTTGGTGAGGATGGCAAAGTCTTTGGATTCGTGAATACCTGAGCGATGCCATTCGTCAGTCAGTTCCTTGCGCATCTCGATGGAACGCATGCGCTCGTTAATCCAGCGGTCACTATAGCCTTGACGGCGGTAATCTTCAACCGCCATTTGGAATGTCAGTTCTGGGTCTATCATCTGGTCAATACGTTGGGCACCAACCTCAGCGAGCCACCTTTTCACAGGCTCGGCTTTTTTCGACGGTATTGATTGGATAATGCGGAAAATACCTTCTAAATCAGCGGCTTGAGTCTTGTATATCTTCCCGTCGGCAGCCATCATGCGAGTAGGGGTACAAATTGTACCCCACCTGAAGTTGAGTTCTGTGTCACGTGCTCGCATCCGCTTGATATACTGCTTGACATCTGTACTGTCCGTCAGCACTTGCACAATATCCGCCACGGCGAAATAGTATTTTTCCTGTTCCGCATCCCACACAAGGCGCACCTTCTTGCCCTCGAAGAGTTGTATGGCAAAATTCTCGTCCATCATCTTGATGATTTACATCAGTAAACAATTGGTTGCAAAGTTACGACTAATCCTCTTATTCGCCAAATTTTCCACCGATAAACTCATTGCCCTGTGTGGTTTTACGGCATTGCCTCCGATGGCTTCGGGGCAAAGTCTCTGAAAGGGTGCTTTCACAGCCTCAAAAACGACATCGACGACGTCGGTTGACCGATGTCGTCGATGTCGGCAAACCGACGTCGTCGATGTCGGTTTGGAAAGTGTGGAAGAACCGTTCGGGTAGTCCTTCTTTTATGTCGGTAGGGTTTATTTCATTTGCTCCAACAGGTGTACCAGTTGGTCAAGGTCGCGGGCATCTATTTCCAGGTCCAGCAGATTACCTTCGCGGTTGAAGAGCTTGTAGGTGGGGAAACTGTGTACGTCGAGGTGTCGCTCGATGGCATTCTGCTGCAATGCAGGGAGGTTGTAGT
>JAEEGL013389831.1_pt1 | contig 74843 bp, 52 predicted proteins | sample 9134231 | NCBI WGS metagenome assembly JAEEGL01 (sample SAMN16246548, study PRJNA631951) | gut metagenome | biome: gut microbiome; feature: rumen; material: fiber-attached | host: Bos | place: Iran: Karaj | collected 2018-10 | reverse complement strand
GCTTTTAATTCCGGTTACTCTGTTTGGTATTTTGCTCATCAATTTTGCCATTATTCAAATGGCACCCGGCGGACCTGTTGAACACGTTTTAGCCCAATACCGAGGAATGAACACCGATGCCAAGTCGCAACTGACTTCATCAGTGCAAATGAATTCTAATTCAAGTCGCTACCAGGGAGCGCAAGGAGTTCCTGAGGAATTGGTTGCAGAATTGGAGAAACAATTTGGTTTTGATAAACCTGTTCACGTACGTTTTTGGAAAATGATAAAAGACTACGCAACTTTTAACTTTGGCAGCAGTTACTATCAGGACAAGACGGTTTGGCAATTAATTGTTGAACGCATGCCGGTTTCAATATCTTTGGGCTTGTGGTCAACGCTGATTATTTATCTTATCGCGATTCCTCTCGGGGTGAAAAAAGCGGTGAAAGACGGCTCCAAATTTGATGTATGGACCTCGGTTGCGGTGGTAATCGGTTCGGCTATACCGGTATTTCTGTTTGCTGTGTTTTTGATTGTTTTTTTAGCCGGCGGTACTTATTTCCACATTTTTCCGCTGCGAGGACTTACTTCCGACAACTGGGAAAACCTGAACTGGTTTTATAAGATATTAGATTATTTATGGCATATCACTCTTCCGGTTATGGCGATGGTTATAGGCGGTTTTGCCAGCTTGACCATGCTGACCAAAAACTCTTTTTTGGACGAACTCAATAAACCATATGTGCTAACTGCCCGTGCCAAAGGACTAAGCGAACGCAAAGTCTTGTACGGACACGTTTTTCGCAACGCAATGTTGATTGTAATCGCAGGTTTTCCGGCGCTTTTGATTAAAATGCTATTTACGGGTTCACTGCTCATTGAAGTAATATTTTCGCTCAACGGATTAGGATTACTTGGATATGAGGCTATCACCACTCGCGATTATCCGGTCATTTTCGGAACATTGTATATTTTTGCCTTGTTAGGGTTGGTATTGAAACTGATTAGCGATATAACTTATTCACTGGTAGATCCGCGTATTAATTTCAGTAAAATTGAGTAAATATAAGTCATATAACGCTTTGAAAATGCAGATAAAATATCTGTAACAATCTGTAACAAGATGTTAGCAGATTTTTCGTGTTGTATCTGCTATATTACGCGCAGATTTAATATCAACAATTTATGAGGATTGAAAAACATGGGAAAACTTAAGGTTGCGGTCATTGGTGCCGGCATGATGGGCAAAAACCACATTAAAACCTATAAAAATATGCAAGATGTCGACTTGATCGGCGTTTATGATATTTTCCCCGAAGCCGCAAAAGCAGCTGCAGAAACTTTTGGCATCAAAGCTTTTACTTCTATGGAAGAAGTTGCTAAAAAAGTTGATGCGGTCAGTGTCGTTACCACCTCTGTTACCCATGCCGATGTCGGTGAGTTTTTCTTGAACCACGGCATTCACTGCATGATGGAAAAACCTTTGGCGACTTCTCCTGAAGGGTGTCGTCGTTTGATTGATGCTGCCGCCAAGAACAAAGTTGTTTTGTGCGTCGGGCATATTGAACGTTTCAACCCGGCAGTTGAGCAAATGTCAAAAATTCTTTCCGATACATCAAAGATTCGTTCTCTGACGGCACAAAGAATGTCCGCCGCTTCCGGTCGTATCACTGACGTTTCTGTTGCCATGGATTTGATGATTCACGATGTTGAAGTTATCCAATCTTTGGTAAAATCTCCGGTTGTTGATGTTCAGGCCGCTGCGGTCAAAACCCCTGACCATCCGGAAGGTAAAGACTATATCACCGCATTGTTACAATTTGAAAACGGAGTTACAGCTAACATTACCGCCAGCCGTATTACCCAGGCTCGTGTTCGTACTTTGACGGTTACAACCGATACCAATTACATTGATATGGACTTTATCAACCAAAGTATTAATGTCCATTCTCAAGGACGTATGCCTTATGTAAATCAGGAAGAAATTCCCGAATGGATGAACTACGGCTTAAAAGGTAGCGTTGAACAATTGTTTATTCCGACCAATCAACCGTTACAAGCCGAGCTGACACACTTTGTAAAATGCATTAATGGAGTTGAAACCCCTCGCATCAGTGGCGAAAATGCTTTTGAAGCCCTTAAAGTTATTTGGGAAGTTGAGCGTAAACTCGGTCTTTCTTCGATTGAAGTTCCAACCAAGAAAAAATCTTCAAAAGCGGCATAATGACACAAAGGTATAAAGCTGTTGTTGAGTATGACGGAACCACGTTGTTAGGCTGGCAGAAACAGCTTGATGGTCCGAGCGCCCAAGAGTTTCTTGAAAAAGCCATATTTGATTTTTGCGGTCAAAATACTGAAGTTTATGGTGCCGGTCGTACAGATGCTGGCGTTCATGCACTTGCTCAAGTTGCTCATTTTGATCTCGATTCGGCGATAGATACATTTCGTATTCGTGAGGCTATGAACGCTCATTTGCGAGAACTTGAAGCCCCTGTTTCAGTTTTATCAATAGAAAAAGCCTCCCCAGACTTTAATGCCCGATTCTCTGCTCAAGGACGCAGTTATATTTATCGCATTACTAACCGCCGCGCTCCTTTGATAATTGATAAATATCGCAGCTGGTGGGTATATGTTCCGCTTGATATTGAAAAAATGCGTCAAGCCACACAATACTTGCTTGGTCACCATGACTTCAGTTCATTCCGCGCGGCCAAATGTCAAGCCAAATCTCCTCTTAAAACGCTTGATGTTTTTCAAATTACTCAGAATGGTGAAGAGATAACCTGTTATGTCAAAGCCAAATCATTCTTGCATCACCAAGTACGCAATATGGTTGGAACGCTCAAAATGGTAGGTGACGGGCATCTTGCACCTGAAGATATAAAATCCATCCTTGAAGCCAAAGACCGCGCTGCTGCCGGCCCTACAGCCCCGGCGCATGGACTTTATTTGAAAGAAATATTTTACTAAACAAAATCAGTTTTTACAAAAAATGCCATAAAAACAGGCACAAGTTAACATAACGATAATTTCATAAACAAAAAACTTGACAAAAACCACAAATGCTGCTACAATCACAGCAACAAAAAATTATTAATCTTAACAATTGTGACAATGGAAGAGACAAAAGTAATGACAGCTGCAGAAAGCCGAGGTTCTTCAATAGACCACCTTATGGTCGAAATCAGTTTTTGGACCAAGAACCTCTGGATTTTCGGCGTTGGGCTTGCTATCGCTGCAGGCTACATTATGAATTTTGTAGTGTCCCCAATCTGGGGCTTTAAGCTTGTTGAATTCGAACAACTCAACGAAGTCTTATTCTGGATGGTTGTAATTACCGGAACTCGAGACGTCCTGATTATAGGATTCAAAAAAATTGGAGGAGAGATCTTCATTACCAACTCTCCATACAGTGAAGGGAAGCAAGATTTCCGCAAAGCAGTCAAAAGGTATTGGATACCCATCGTCGGCTGGGCACTTGCTGGTGGATATATTTGTAATTGCCTCGTCTGGCCGTTGGGCGGTATTGATACCCCAGTAGACTGGAACAGTTTACGTTATGTGTTGATGGTATTGATGATAACACTTGGAGGACGAGATGTTACCATAACCGGAATCAAACTCTTTGGAGGAAAAATTTCGATTCAAACCCCAAAAGACAATGACTGCAGTGACACCAAAAAAGAGTAAAGACAAATCTATCACAGAAAGAGCAGACCTCACAAAGGTCTGCTCTTCTGTTTATAATCCTTGACACCAGTTTGGCAAAGAGTTTATTTTATAAAAAACAACAAGGATTTTTACCGATGTCACTACTAAAAACTCGCCGCTTTTTACCACTGCTGATCACCCAATTTTTAGGAGCACTTAATGATAACTTGTTCAAAAACGCTCTTTTGACCATGGTTGCTCTCAAAATGACCGCCCAATCCGATGTCCTGTCAAACGTGATTGCCGGTCTTTTTATTTTGCCATTTTTCTTGTTTTCAGCCACGGCGGGCGAACTTGCTGACAAATATCATCGTAATATCATTGCCCGTATCTTAAAAGTTACTGAGGTTATATTAATGACAAGCGTTGCCATTGCTTGGTATACACGGAGCCTGCCGTTTCTGATTATTATTCTGGCTTTGATGGGCGCGCAGTCGGCATTTTTCGGGCCAATTAAATATTCGCTTCTTCCTCAACACCTCAAAACCGAAGAACTGATAACCGGTAATGCCTATATTGAAAGCACAACATATTTAGCTATTTTACTAGGCTTGATTTTAGGTACTTTGCTACCTACCAATATAACGATAGTAGTCCTGATAATGCTTGCGTTATCAGGTCTATGCGCTTCATGTTATATTCCTGATGCTCCGGCACCACGTCCTGATTTAAGAGTTAGACGTAACATTTTTGCGGCAACAATTTCCAATTTTGCCTTTTTACGCAAAAATAAAACTGTTTTCCAAAGCATTCTTGGTGCAACTTGGTTTTGGATTATCGGAGCGTTGGTTGCGGTTCAGGTTTATCCGATTTGTGGGCAAATACTCAACACTTCTGAGGGCGTTATTACTTTCTTTTTAGTACTCTTTTCTTTTGGTGTTGCCGTCGGCTCATACGCCTGCAATAAAATTCTTAAAGGTTTTATTCATACCACTTATGTTCCGTTGGGAGCCATCGGTATGGCAATCTGCCTTTACTTAATTTATGTTTTTACCAACAACTACCCGACACCGACTACCCAAATATCTTTTATTAAATTTTTTTCGCAGCCACATGCTTTTGGCTTGAGTTTATCATTGTTTATGTTGGCGTTTTTTGGCGGATTATACATTATTCCGCTCAATGCCATAATGCAATCTCGTGCACCCAAATCCCACGTTGCCAGTATAATTGCCGGTAATAATATTTTGAACGCATTAGGCATGGCAATAATAGCAATATTTGCGGCCATATTTTTGGCACTTGGTTTAGGTTTGCCTAATTTATTTTTAACCATGGCAATCATTAGCACTTTAGTTTCATTCTACATTTGTAAACTTTTGCCGGAAGCTCTGCCACGTTCATTGGTGCAGAGCCTTTTAGGATTTTTGTTTCATAGCAAAGTACACGGATTAAGCAATTTCCGCAAAGCCGGTAAAAGGGTTTTAATTGTAGCTAATCATGTGTCATTGCTCGATGGTGTACTTATGGCTGCTTTTATGCCCGAGCGCATAACTTTTGCTATCAATACTACGTGGGCTAACAAATGGTTTATGCCTATAGCCCGTTTATTGGTTGATTTTTATGCCATAGATCCGCGCAATCCTTTGTCTTTACGTAATTTAATAGATGAACTCAAGAAAAACAAAAAAATCATGATTTTTCCTGAGGGGCGTATCACTGTTACCGGTTCAATGATGAAAATTTATGAAGGAGCTGGCGTTATAGCTCAAAAAGCGGGTGCAAAAATTCTTCCGGTGCGTATTAACGGTGCGCAATATTCTAAATTTTCATATCTTAAAAACAAAATCCGCACTCGTTGGTTTCCGCCGATTAGTCTTGAGATTTTGCAACCCCAAAAGTTTGAGATTGACACAAGTGTTCCACGTCGCCAATACCGTCGCTTGGTATCACAAAAACTTTATGATATCATGGCAACAATGATTTATAATACCTCAAAGATTAATCAGAATATTTTCGATTCGCTTCTTGATATCTGCCATATCTACGGTAAAGATCACATTCTTGCAGAAGACATCAATCGCAAACCGCAAAGTTGCAAAGCGTTTATTTTGAAAAGTTATATTTTGGGTGTTGCCTATCGTCAGAACTTTGCCGGACAAGATAAAGTTGGAATAATGTTGCCTAATGTTTTAGCCAATATTATCAGCTTTTTTGCCCTGCAATATGCTGATAAAACCCCGGCAATGCTCAATTTTACTCTTGGAAATAAACCCTTTTTGGCATCCTTAAAAGCAGTTAACTTAAAAACAGTTATCACTTCGCACGCCTTTATTGAACAAGCCAAGCTTTTTCGTTTGGAACAGGCGATGCTTGAAGTCAAAATTAACATAATTTATTTAGAAGATTTTGCTCATCAAGTAACATTACTGACTAAATGTCGTGGTTTTATAGAATATTTACAGCATCGTCATCCGACCAAAACACCGGACAAGACTGCAGTAATTTTGTTTACTTCTGGCTCTGAAGGGTTGCCTAAAGCAGTACTTTTATCACACCGCAATTTGCAGGCCAATAGATATCAAATTGCAAGCATAATTCCTTTCAATTCAAGTGATATTATATTTAATGCCCTGCCGATGTTCCATTCCTTTGGCTTGAGCGTAGGCACCCTTTTGCCGCTTCTCTTTGGGGTAAAAACCTTTTTCTATCCTTCTCCATTGCATTACCGTATAGTTCCTGAACTATGCTATGATACGGTTTCAACGGTAATTTTTGGTACGGATACCTTTTTTGCCGGCTACGGAAAAATGGCCAATCCGTACGACTTTTTCTCGCTAAAATATGCTGTAATCGGTGGCGAAAAACTAAAGCCGACAACAGCAGATTTATGGATGAAAAAATTTGGCGTTCGCATACTTGAAGGGTACGGTGCAACCGAAACAGCACCTGTTTTAAGCCTTAATACACCGATGCATTTCCGTGAAGGTAGTGTAGGGCGTTTTGTCCCGGGTATAGAATATAAACTTGAGCCTGTTCCTGGGGTTGACAACGGCGGAGAACTTTTTGTTAAGGGCGATAATATCATGCAGGGCTACATGAAAGCTGACCGTCCCAACGTTTTGCAACCACTTAATAAAGGCTGGTATAATACCGGCGATATTGTAACTATTGATGAAGATGGGTACATTTTTATTCAAGGCCGAGCCAAACGATTTGCTAAGATTGGTGGAGAAATGGTTTCCCTAACAGCGGTAGAAGAAGCAATAGATCGTTTATATCCGCAGTCAATCCAAGGCATTTTGACTATTGATGATGAAAAGAAAGGTGAACAGTTGGTATTAATAACCAATCACGAAGATGCAAATGTCGCTACCATCAGAGAACACTTTAAAAAGGAAGGATTAAGTGAGCTGTGGATGCCCAAAAAAGTCATCTATGTTAAAAAACCGCCGGTTCTTGGTAGTGGTAAATTTGATTATCTTTCTGCGGCAGAACTTCTTAAAAACTGACTATTCGCCCTGTTCGGGAGTATCGTTGCTCCTTTGCCCGTTAAGGTTGTCTAGGAACTGATGTTCAATTTTGAGATATTGTTTAAACAGCCAGCTTGATTGTGTAAGCAACAGAATTGATATTATCACTAATGCCCACGTAACTTTCGGATTTTCAGTCAAAAATTGGTGTACTACGGTTGAAATAATAAACAGCACCACCAGCAACCTAAAACTTGTCATCAACATTAAGGGCAGACGGTTTATCTTTTTGGCGTTCCATAATTTATAATAAACAGCAGATGCTTTATGATTTGAAATAAAGAAACTTTTATCTGACAACGCCTGAAGATATAAATTACCCACTTTTATTGTACTGCCGACAACTTTTTTAGCTAAATTTTTCTTAGTTTCACCTTTGTTTTTCTTTCTTTTTTCCATAACTTCAGCAATTTTATCCTTTACCACTGGTGGAACAATGGTTCTCCACCCGATTAATGCCTTAAGAAACGGTGACATCAACAGCAAAGTTATACCGGTAACGACTATTCTTGCGGTCAGATTTGGCAACATCTTGTGAACAAAAGGCTTTATAAAATAGTTAGACAGACCGAAAATAGTTAAAGAAATCATGGTCAGCAAAACCAAGCGGATAAAATAATTCTTAAATAACAATTTCCACCGCTGTTCCTCAATTTTTGTTTCCTGCGCAATTGCTGTATTTTCGATTCGTTTCAAAACCGCTTCCGGCAACATCTTCTGCACATATTTATAAGCCGGATCTGCGGCCTTGATCATCATTGGAGTTAAAAATGTTGTAATAACCGACACCGCTACAATAATTGGATATACTTGCGGGCTAAGCACCTTAATACTCATACCGAGGCTTGCAATAATAAATGCAAACTCACCGACCTGTGCCAATGAAAAACCACCATGCATTGCTGTTTTTAAGGTTTCGCCCGAAAATAAAAATCCCATACACGAAAAGAAAATCATTCCGACTACAACGATTATGGTAATCACCAAAATCGGCTCGGCATATGTTATAAACATGGTTGGGTCAACCATCATGCCGACAGATACAAAAAATACCATTCCGAAAAAATCTTTCAGCGGTTTTATGTTCTTTTCGATTCGCTCAATAATAGGAGTTTCAGCCAAAATTGACCCCATCAAAAAGGCTCCCAACGCAGATGAAAAACCTGATGCTGTGGCCATTAACACCATACCAAAACAAAGACAAATAGAAATCAACAGTAGCATTTCATCGTTTAAAAATGAGGCAATTTTTTTCAAAAAACTCGGCACCAAATATATTCCGATAACAAAACATAAGACTAAGAAAAAAGCCAATTTGGCAATACTTTGCGCCAATTCCTTGCCGTTTATGGTACTGCTCAAAGCAATTGTCGGCAACAACACCAACATCAAAATCCCCATAATATCTTCAACCACCAAAACCCCGAAGACCAAATCCGTAAACTTTTGTTTGCGAATATTTAAATCCTCGAAAGCCTTGATAATAATGGTTGTTGATGACATAGAAATCATGCTTCCCAAAAAGAAACTGTCCATTATCGACCACCCAAGCAACAAGCCGGTATTGTAGCCCAAAAACAGCATAAACAAAATATTGGTATTTGCGGTAATCAACGCCGATTTACCGACATTCATCATTTTTTTGAAACTGAATTCCAATCCCAAACCGAAAAGCAGGAAAATTACGCCGATATCTGCCCATACTTCAAGGTTGGCTCTATCAGTAACCGTCGGCACCAGACCAAAATAAGGACCGGCAAAAATACCTGCCAATACATACCCCAAAACCGTCGGTTGCTTCAGTTTTTTGAAAATCAAAGTCGTAATACCGGCATAAATGGTGATTAAGGTTAAATCTAAGATGAGCGAATTGATTGAATGCATTTTTAATGTCCTTATTTTTGACTGTGCCAGACATTATAATATAGCAAAGGTTAAGATTATTATAAAGAACGTCTTTAAAACATCAAAAACTTAGCTTGGTTATTGACTAGTTTAAACCGCTGTAATAATCTGTGAACCAACCGTAAATTCAAAGCAAATCAAAATTAAATGTTAAAAATCCGTAGAAACATCAGATTATTCAAATTAAATAATTTTTTTATATACATGTGGCCATTATCAGCGGTGGCTATCATTTATTTTGATCAAATAACTGGTAGTTATGCCTCTGCATCTTTAATATTTTCCACCTATATTTTGACCCAATCTTTGGCCGAACTGCCGACAAGTTTGATATCTGATAAATGGTCTCGAAAAAAAACATTAATTATGTCTGGAATATTTTTAATTTTATCGGGATTTTGTTTTGCTTTAGCAGGGAATATGCATAGTACATTTTTGTTATTTCTGGGAGCCCTTTTTTGGGGGATAGGAGATGCTTTTAACTCGGGTACGGATGAAGCACTCATCTTTGAAACCATGAAAGATTTACGCAAAACCGAGAAATACGATATTATATTTTCTACGACTAAGATATATAGGTGGTTGGGCGCAGCATTATCTACAGTAATTGCTGTTCCCGTTATCTATTTTCTTAATTTAAATATTTTAGCATGGGTATCTATATTACCGGCTGTTTGTCAATTAGTTATATGTTTTTTCTTTGTGGAACCCTCAAATTATGAGCCTTCATCTTCTAGCGCATTGAAGCATTTTATGGAAGCCCTAAAACAATTCAAAGAAAATAAAAAATTACAAAAAATAACCATAGCACAAATTATGAATTATAGTTGGGGAGAAACCCAATATAGACTTAACAGCATATATTACAATCTGTTTATTCCTTTATGGGCCGTAGATATTGTGGTGTTTATTTATAGAATTTGTAGTTCGATAGGGTTCTATTTTGCAATATTTATGCGCAAAATTGGCCTATTTAAAATGGCTTTTGTTTCAAGCACATTTAAATGCATAACCATATTTTTAGGATTATTAATCAATAATGTCTTATCGCCGTTCATTATATCTGCTTCATCGTTAGCAACAGGCGGAGAACATTCTGCAGAATCAGCGCTATTACAAAAAGAATTCTCAGATACACAACGTGCAACTATGCGCTCTATTGTTGCCATATTTGGCGGATTGTTAACTACGGTATCGTTTTATGTTTTTGGTCTTATTGCAGACATATGTTCTATCTATATAGCATTATCGGCATTGTTGTGCTATAAAATCATCATAAGTGTTTACTACTGGGTACTGATGAAACAGTTAAATTCATAGCTTCTTGTTCACCATTTGCAATAAACTCTCCGTAAGGGAGGGTTTATTGTAAATGGCTGATAGAGAGGGATTGTCCGCGACATTGCTTCGCAATGCTTGTCCCACTACGCTCATTCGGCTTCGCCTCACCGGCGTTCTTCCGCCCGCCTTTCGCTTGTAGTCGAACCCTCTTTTCCGAGGGTTCAAATCTTATTAATCTTCACTATTTACAACAAAAACCCTCCGCAAGGGAGGGCTTTATTATAAATGGCGGATAGAGAGGGATTCGAACCCTCGGTACGCTTTAGACGTACACACGATTTCCAATCGTGCGCCTTCGACCACTCGGCCATCTATCCAAAGTGTTTATTGTTTAGCGTTTTTTATTTCACTTGGCAAGAGTTATTTTAAAATCAACAAAGCCGCCCTTGCGGACGGCTCTGCCAAAATCAAACAATCAAATCTGATTATTTCTTTTTTAAAGCTTCGCCCAAAGCATCGCCTAAAGTAGAGCCTGAAGTTGTGTTGGAATATTCTTCCAACGCCTTCTTCTCTTCTTCAATTTCCAATGCTTTGATTGACAAAGTCAGTTTGCCTTTTTTCTTATCAACAGTGCTGACTTTAGCTTCAACAACATCACCGGCTTTGAATTTGTTCAAATCCTGACCGGCTTTGTCTTTTGCCAAATCGGCTTTTTTGATTGTTGCGGCAACACCATCAACTTCAACGTTCAATACATCATCGGCAGCATCAACAACGGTGGCTTTAACATTGTCACCCTTTTTGAAGTTATCCAATGCTGTAGCATTAGCGTTTTCGGTCAACTGTTTAATGCCGAGGCTGATACGCTCTTTTTCAACATCGACGTCGATAATTTTGGCTTGGATTTCCTGACCTTTGGTGTAGTCCTTAACGGCCTCTTCACCGGCTTTGTCCCAAGAAATATCAGACAAATGAATCATACCGTCGATTTCATCGTTCAAACCGATGAACAAACCAAATTCGGTAATATTTTTGATTTTGCCTTCAATAACTGAACCGACCGGATGCTCTTCAACATAAGCAGCCCAAGGGTTAGGAGTGCATTGTTTGATACCGAGGCTGATTCTTCTCTTTTCTGGATCAACTTCCAAAACCTTAACTTCAACTTCTTGAGAAGTAGAAACGATTTTGCCCGGATGAACGTTCTTACGAGTCCAGCTCATTTCAGAAACGTGAACCAAACCTTCGATTCCGTCTTCTAATTCAACAAATGCACCATAATCGGTAATATTTGTAACTTTACCTTTGCATACATCACCGACATGGAATCTTTCTTCAACGTTTTGCCATGGGTCGTTTTCCAATTGTTTCATACCCAAGCTGATGCGTTGGTTGTCCTCATTGAATTTAATAACCTGAACTTTAACGGTTTGACCAACCGACAAAACTTCTGCCGGATGATTAATACGCTTCCATGAAATATCGGTAACGTGCAATAAGCCGTCAACACCGCCCAAATCAATGAATGCACCGTAATCGGTAACGTTTTTAACAACGCCCTCGAGAACAGAGCCTTCTTTAATAGCGTCGATAAGTTCGGCGCGAGATTCAGCACGGGTTTCTTCCAAAACAACACGGCGAGAAACAACAATATTGCCTCTAACCTTGTCCATTTTCAAAATTTGGAACGGCTGAGAAATTCCCATCAACGGAGAAATATCGCGGATCGGACGGATATCAATTTGAGATCCCGGCAAGAAAGCGATAGCACCGTTCAAATCAACGGTAAAGCCGCCTTTAACACGACCAAAGATAACACCGTTGATACGTTCGCCGGCGTTCATAGCCTTTTCCAGATCTTGCCAAGCTTCTTCACGACGAGCTTTTTCACGAGACAATACAACGTTTCCGTCTCTGTCTTCATAGCGATCAACATAAACTTCGACAACATCGCCGACGTTTAATTCCGGATTTTGACCAAATTCACGCAGAGGAATACGTCCTTCAGACTTCAACCCTACATCAACCATAACAAAGTCAGGAGTAATTTTGACAATAGTTCCTTTTACTACTGAACCGGCAAAATGTTGCTCGCCCATTTGCTCATTGAGCAAGTCGGCAAATACTTCTTTTGTTTCTGGAACTTGAAATTCTGTATTCATATAAAAAATCAATTCAAAAAATGCCAACCCGAGAACTAAAAAAGGGTGGACTTGTGCGTGTTACAATCCTCAAAAAACAACGCACCGTGTTTTCAGAGTCAGGTCTTTTATACACACAAATATTTATTTTTCAAGATTTTTTTTGTTTGACTTACGCATTTTCGCAAATTATCTTAAAACTGCATCGGCTGATTACCGGTGTAAGGTTTGAAACCCTTCTGAGAGTTGCTCGGTTACGGGCGTAAAAACTGCCTTTTAGTCTATGACTGGAAGGCAGCTAATAAGGTGTGTAGCATATACACGCCAAATACACTGCACATTTCTCTCAAATGGTTTCAACTTCCAGTCGCTTTCATCAAGCGACTTTTTTATTGTATTGGGGTTGAACATGACTAAAAGACTGTGCCTGTTTGCCGGATATAGCAAACAAAATATTATTGAAGATTATGTTGTTTATTATCTCAAAAAACTTTCCGAATATGCCGATATTTATTACTGCGCCGATTGTGATATGCCAAAAGAAGAATTGCTTAAAATTAAACCTTATACCAAGCTTTGCCTTGCACAAAGGCATAAAAAGTACGACTTTGGCTCATGGGGAATTTTATATAACAAAATTTTCAATTTGACAGATTATGATGAACTGATTTTAGCTAACGATTCGATGTTTGGTCCTCTATATCCTTTAGAAAATATTTTCAAAAAGATGGAAAAAGTCAATGTTTCGGCATGGTCATTGTGTGCCAATAAATTTATGATGAGTTTTTTTGTTGTCTTAAAACCGGAAGTTTTTGCTACCCGATGGTTTAAGGATTTTATAACCGATATAAAAACTGAAATGGCTAAAAATGATATTGTTCGTATTTATGAAAAAAAGATATCTGCAATTATAGAAGAACACGGATTAAAATGGGACGCAGTCTTTTCAAAAAATAACTTAAAAGAACAAATCAAGAAAAATCAATCAGTTATCAGAAACAGCCTTAAAACTATTCCTTTTTTTATACGGCTTACTCATCGTTTTCGCCCGAACAAAACCCGAGTATATGATGACGATTTTTTTATCCTTTTCCTACTGGGTATGCCGCTCATTAAAAAACAGGCTTTCCTTATGGACAATAACCATTTTCAAAAACTTGCTCCGCTGTTTATTAAAAAATACACCGAGTATGATTATGGACTTATCAGCAAATTTTTGGATTCGAATTATGCTAAAAACTCAAATTTTGAGCCACTTTCTAAAATCATCAAATCAATCAAAAACTTTGTTTTTGAGAAAAAATACAAGGGAAGAGGAATAGTTTACCGTTTTTGCAAAATAAAAATATACGAAAAGAAACATCGGACGTATTAAACAGCAGCTTGTTTTTTCTCGATTATTGCGCATACTTGGTCAAAAACCTCATCAATTGAAAGGTCTGATGTGTCAAAATGTATGGCATCTGCCGCCGGCTGGCTTCCGGCGCGGGCATAATCATTTTTGTCGCGTGCGATGGTTTGTTCAAGCACTTCTTCATAATTAGCGGCTTGTCCTTTTTCCTGATATTCCTTAAAACGCCGCATTGCCCGAACTTCCGGTGAGGCAGTCACAAAAAACTTAATATCCGCATGCGGGCATATAACTGTTCCGGTATCACGCCCGTCATAAATCGCCCCGTCAGCCTTACTTCCGTCGGCAAAGACCGGATTATGCGAAAAATTTTGTTGCATTTGTAACAAAGCTTCTCTCACTTTTGGCATAGCTGCCACTGCCGACGCTGCGCGACTGCCGTTCAGTGAGCGAAATTCCGGATTTTTTGACAACTCCATCATTTTTGGAAAAGTTAAGTTCTCGGCAAAAGCTTCTGCTTTTTTATTATCGCTCAAATCATATCCGTTGAGCAGCATCTCCAACCCGACGGCACGATACACCATACCGGTATCAAAATATGCCAAATTATATTTTTTAGCCAAGCTGGCCGCCAGAGTCCCTTTACCTGCAGCAGCAGGTCCGTCGATAGTTATAATCATATTTTTTTGCCTGTAACTAAAACTTAACTAACCATGAGTTATAATAACTAGCATCAAAACTCAAGTTTATTGAGTCATTTATGCAGAATTTTGTTAGGGAGAGCCACGTGCCGAAGACTTCAAAAATCCGTATTTATACAGATGTCGATTTGTCTGTCGATTCCGTTGTCGAATTGAATGCAGAACAGAGTCATTATTTGCTTACCGTAATGCGTTTGCAGTCTGGCGACAAATTGCTGGTTTTTAATAATCGTGATGGAGAATTTGACTGCACACTCACCCCAAAAAATAAAAAATCTGTTTTGCTTAAAATTAATAGCAAAACTCGTGATTTTGAACGCGTTCCCGATATTTGGCTGATGTTTGCTCCGCTCAAAAAAGATCGTACAGATTTTGTTGTTGAAAAAGCCACCGAACTTGGTGCTTCTCGCATTGTTCCGGTCATTACACGCTACACCATTTCGGACAAGATAAAAATAGAACGTTGGCAAGCTCAAACGATTGAAGCCGCCGAACAATCACGCCGCGTTGATCTTCCGCAAATTAATGAACCGATTGCACTTTTCAAGCTTTTAGAAAACTGGGATTTGCATCGTCGACTTTATTTTATGGATGAAACTGGCACCGGAAAAGACATTGTAACCGTCTTTTCATCAGCACCCCCCCCATCGGCATTATTGATTGGTCCTGAGGGTGGCTTTAGTGAGCGGGAATTGAATTTATTACACTCAAAATCATACGCCTGCGCCGTTAGTTTAGGAAAACGCATTTTACGCGCTGAAACTGCGGCGGTGGCATCATTATCGTGTTGGCAAGCAACTTGTGGTGATTGGAAAAAGGAGTAAGTTATGGCAAAAAGTAAAATTGTTGACAATCCGGCAACTATTCCGCTTTATCAGCAGGAATTCTACAGTTGTTTGTACGAAAACAAGTTTTTAACCAAACTGTTTAATCACCAGCGATTTTTAAATATTTTAACCTTCGGTTACAGTAAAAAACTTGCAGATGCATGTATTGCTGAAGTTAATCCTCATCAACAGGTTTTGCAGTTAGGCGCAACTTTTGGAGATCAATTGGGGCAACTTGCATCAAAAATCGGAGTTTATGGCTCACTTGATGTTGTCGATGTCAGCCTTACACAGCTCCGCTATGTCCGTAGCAAATATCGTTTTACTTACCCTTATATGAATTTTATTAATCGTGATGTTACCGTTCCGTTTAGTGGAAAATATGATGTCATCATTTGTTATATGTTGCTTCATGAATTGCCGCTTCCAACCAAAAGCAAGTTGATTAACCAAATTCTCGCCAACCTTGCTCCTGAAGGTAAAGTCGTTTTTATCGATTATAACAATGCAGTCTGGTGGCATCCGCTCAAATGGTTTGTTAAAATGTTTAATCGCCTATACCAACCATTTGCAGAAAGAATGTGGCAAACCGAAATTAAAGATTATATTGTCAACCGTAATTCTTATGAATGGCACAAAACAACCTATTTTGGTAAAATGTACCAAAAAGTTGTAATTACTCGTAAAAGTAATCTTTATTAATCAAACATAGATTTTATCTTTTCTGCAACTTCAGCAGATGGTCGCAAAGTTTTTTGTGGCATAAAATCAATCAAATTTTGTGATGAAAAATCAGTAGCATATCCTTCATCAACCAGAGATTTAACAAAGCGCATATGCTTGGCTGTTAGCCACCTTTTTCCGGTAAAAATCACCACCGGTTTTCCTGTTCCACATGCTTCACAAGCCATTGAAACAGAATCGCCGGTTACAACAAAACGATCAGCCAAAGCATAAAATCCCATAATTGGGTTTTCCTTTTTTTCTCCCCACAAATATGTGTAAGTCGGAATCCCATTGAATTTACTCATAATTATATCTTCGGCGACTTTCCCTGTCCGTCTGGATGATGTAATCAATATTGAACCGCTGGTTTGCTCTTGCATATAAGCAATGGCATCAGCCAACATAGAGGCATTGCTCTCGCTAAAAGGCTTTCCTTTAATCGCTCCGCCGACCAAAACCGCAGTCAACGGACGTGGTAATTTAAGAAATTCCGCAGTCCATTTTTCTCTTGCCTCAGCCAATGTTTTATCGTTTATCCGGTGCGGACATCCCGTAATATAAAACAAATTCTGTCCCTGAACTTTTCCGTGGTCGTGTTGCGGCACCACAACCAAATCCATATCTTTCAAGCCATATTTTCCCGGCAACATCAATTGTACAATTTTAGTTTTTCCGTTTGAACGATGCTTAATCCATAGCGCAATCGGAGCTGTTCTCCGGCTTATTGACATTACAATGTCGGGATATTCTTCAACCTCCAGATTATCAGACAATTTTTTATTGACCCCGATCAAAAATTTTTTGCCTCTGATCCAATTCGGCAATGCGGCTAACTTTGTATATACAATCTTTTTCTCGACAATTTCAAAATCGTCATCAAGTTCCTGCAAAATTCCCTTTGCCTGACCTACACTTCCCATGCGGTCATCTAACAGTACCCAAATAGTTTTTTTCATTGTATTGCCTCAATATTTAATTGCAAAATTCCATTACTGCGTATTATATTACTAACACGAACAAACTCAATCATAAATTTGAGGAGAGGGAAAACTATGAAAATGTTATCCGTTGTTTTAATTGCCTTAGTGCTATTAAGCGGGAAGGCTGAAGCCCAATTTGCTGCCACCAAAGAAGCGCAATATCTTGCCGTCATCAAAGCGGTTGCTGATTATAAAATAGATGATGAAGAAGAGCTGAAAAACGTTGAATCATTGCGTGAGAATGCTAATTTTAATCGCAAATTGCAAAAAATGCTTGATAAACTCAGCAATAGCCGCTCCAAAAATGCTGATAATCGGCGCGTATTACAGATTTTGGAACGGGCCGGCAAAGAAATTTACGATTTGCTCAAATAAAAGTTGCCAAATTTGTCGAAAAGTGATAAGTTCCTCTCATGTAATTTTAGAAAAGGACCAAAAACATGAAAAAAATCAACTTAATTGCCCTCGGACTTTGTTTTATTTTGGGTGCTTGCCATTGTGTAAACTGCACCAATGGTACTTGCGAAAACTACTATGCATTATTCTGCAATCAGCCGACTCGTAAACCTGTTATTACTCGAGTTCAGCCGCAAACCGTTGTTGTTCCTGCAGTTGCTCCTGTTGTTACAGCCGCTCCGATTGTTGATGACAAAATTAGTTATTATGTTGTTGAACAAGATACCAGCTGCGTAAGCGAGAGCGCCGTCATCAAAGCTCCAACCGTCAGCAAAGATGTAAAAGTTGATGAAAATGAATACAAATCATTTGCCAACCGCGTTTCGGTTCAAAGCCAAAATGCCGATTCGGTAACCTATGAATATCGCGATATTCAGGTTGATGAAATGATGCCGTTGGCCGCTCACTATTGTCGTGAACATGGCAATCGTACGGCTATTATGCGCAAAATCAATCTTTATCATGGCTATTATCGCCGTGTTACCTTTGATTGCGTAAACTTGTAATCGCCAAAAATAACCCCTATATAGATACTGAAAGGTAGTAAAAAGTATCAATGGGAAAAGATTTATACGCAATACTAGGTGTTAGCAAAACCGCAAGTAAGGCCGACATTAAGTCGGCCTATCACAAGCTTGCTCGCAAATATCACCCTGATGTCAATAAGGATAATCCTTCTGCTGCCGAAAAGTTTAAAGAAGTTTCAGCCGCATATGATATTTTGGGTGATGAGTCCAAACGAGCCAAATACGATAATAATGAAATCGATTCGGATGGCAAACCGACAGGATTTGGAGCCGGTTTTGGCCAAGGAGGCAATCCGTTTGGTGATACAAATGGTTTTTATTACACATCTTCTGCCGGTGGCAAAGGTCCGGATTTTGATTTTTCATCTATTTTTGGAGAGGAAATTTTTTCTGCTTTTACTGGAGCAGGGCGGCGCCAACCTCGAGCCCGCAAAGGTGAAGATATTGCCTATACCATGAAAGTTGACTTTTTATCAGCCGTAAAAGGCTCTGAAAAACAAGTTAACATCGGCGGACGCAACATCAATGTCAAAATTCCTGCCGGCACGATGGACGGACAAACTTTGCGCCTCAAAGGTTTAGGAAAAACCGGACATATGGGCGGAGCTAACGGCGATGTTTTAATAACCTTAAATGTTGCCGAACATCCATATTTCAAACTTGATGGGCAAAATGTAATTATGGAACTGCCTATCAGCCTCAAAGAGGCAATTTTAGGGGCTAAGATAGTTGTTCCAACCATAGACGGCAATGTGGCTGTCAAAATCCCGGCTTATGCCAGCAGTGGCGAAAAATTACGCCTTAAAGGCAAAGGATTGAAAAACTTTAAAGGAACTGGCGATCAAATTATGATCTTAAAAATAATTTCTCCTGCTCACAAAAATACTGAGCTGAATGAAGTTGTTGCCAAACTCCCCGATGAAAATGTCAGGAGTTTTTAATGCTACTGGAAGCTATCCGCGACTTTGATTGGCTAAACGAGCCTGATTTTCATCTTAGTACCGATTCTTTTATTGTTATCCCTGATAAAAAAACTGATTTCTGGCAGGATGTCCGTCATGGCATCAGTCGTGATAACGGGCATTTTTTCTTTACCGAATACACTCGCGACTTTAACATCACCGTTAAATGGAAAATCGATGATTCTCAACCGATTGGAGCGCAATGTGGGCTGATGGGACGTGTTGATGAACATAATTGGTGCAAAATCTCGCTTACTCGCAAGCAGGATCAAAGTTGGTCATTAGCAACAACGGTTTGCTGTAACGGTGTATCAGACATGGCTCTTGTACCAATTGCCGTCATTTCTGACCAAATGTCATATTGTTTGGAGAGTTTTCAGGGTGAATTTTGCTTGTCATATTCCTTAAACGGCAAAGATTTTGTTAGGATACGCCTTTTCCAACTACCTGTTTTTAGGGGCAAAATCCGCGCCGGAGCATACATCTGCAACCCGACAGTTGAGAATTTTTCTGCCCAATTGCTTGAAATCAAAAGATAATTTCTATTGTTCTGCAACCTCAATTTCTTGCCACCCATATCCGCAGGAAAAAATTTCGCAAGGCATTTTTCGATCTATTTTCAGTACAATTTTACCATCTTCCGGCAAGTCTTTTTGTTTTAGGCAGATGGTTCTTTCAAATGGAGGTTCTTCATCTCTTATTTTCGACCATTCAGCAACTTTTTTATTATTAATCAAAATATCATCTTTATGTTTTTCGCTTATCAAAGCTAAAAATTTCATGTTAATACAAACATCTTTTTTAGTTTCTACGCTAAAATTAAGTTCATCTGTGTATATTGGGCTAACTTCAAAAACATCTGTTTCTGCATATAATGAAGCGTATTTTTTTATATCATTTTCCTTCATTTTAATACTTAATGGTAATTTTTCAAAATTTTTAGTTCCAATTTGTTTTACATTGAATTTTTTATAAAAATCTGAGCTTTTATAAAATTCCCAATCAAGTTTACTGCCATATTTTTCAATTAGCGTCGGCTCTTTTTGCCACAGAGAGCGCCCAAGGCCGAATTTCGGAGCCTTTATGCCGATTGCCTCCAATATTGTCGGTGCCAAATCCAAGGTCGTCCATTTATGTGACTGTTTTTGCAGTTCATTGGCCGGATTTATAATAACATTAAATATTTCTTTTCCCATATGACCGGCATTATTATTAACATGATCTCCGATAACCACAATCGTTGTATTTTGATAAAAATCTTGTTTTTGTACCCATTTTATAAAATCAGCCGCCATTTTATCGGCACACATTATCACATCACGCTTATCATTAAACTTCGATGTACATTTTTCATCCAAAAACGTGTCAGGCTCGTGGGTATCAAGGGTGGTCATCACCGCTAAAAAAGGCTTATCTTGTTTAGCAAGTTGTGCTACCTTTTGTTTCATAATCTCATATAAAGAACGATCACTCACTCCCCAACTATTTCCCATCTTTATACCCGGTAGATCCTTCAGTTCATTTTTTCCCGACAACTCCTTAAAACCGTGTTGAGCCATAATTTTTCGAGTCATTGTAAAGTCAAGTGACGCCCCTTTGATAAAAAAGGTATTATATCCTTTTTGTGCCAATACGTCAGGCATACAAGTTACGTTAGCAAGTATGTTATTAAAAGCATACGCAAAGTCGTAGCTTTTAAATTCATTTTTATAAATTACACTACATAAACCCGCTATTTGGGCAAGAATAGTCTGATAGGTATGCTCGAGCTGAACAAAATTATCAAAATGATAGTTTTCATCATAGAGTTTTGATAATTCCGGTAACAAATTATCACCGTTTTTATCATGGCGATAATTATCTTCCATCGATTCGAGATATAATATTATCAAATTGCGCTTTGGATTTGATTTTTCATCGTCTTCAAAAAAAGCATATTCATTTTCATAAATATATGATTTTTCACCAATTCCTCTTATAAAAGTATCCAATTTGAAGGTATAAGCAAAAAAACATATCGCACATAAAAAAATCAACAAACGCCATTTTTTGTGCAATTTCATTCCAAAGACAACGAACATAACTGCAACAATTGCCGCACCGATAGCAAAAACTGCCCGCAACTGCAAGGGAACGTCATCTAGTGTTGTAATATGCATAAAAACAGTGTTTACACTCACTCTTTGCCAATAGTATAGAGTTAATGCCGCAAGAGCTACCATTGCTCCGCCTAAAAACAGTGCACTACTCCACAACACTTTAGTCAACGATTTCATTTTGGTAGTCCTTTTTATATAAGCAATACACATTTTTAGCATTGCAATTCTTAACAAGCACTTAAATAATAAAAAATAGTCATCCCTCGATTTTGCTTGCAAAATCGCCCAGGGATCTACGGTATTATATAAAAATCAAAAAAGTCATCCCTCGATTTTGCCTGCAAAATCGTCCAGGGATCTACCTTATTTAAAAAAATATTGAAGATGCCTTGACCTCGCATTTTCATGCTCGGAGGCATGACAAAATAAAAAACAATATTGAAGATGCCTTGACTTTTTTAGCAAGCTAAAAAAGAGGCATGACAGGTTATTTTCTTGACTTACGCTTTGGGAGTGATGACATATTTGATTTAGGCATGACGTTTGAAACAGACACACCGTGCGAGGAATGATGTTTTAAACAAAAGAAAAGGTAGCTTTCGCTACCTTTTCTTCTCGTTAGGATGGTTTATACTAAACTAGTTATATACAAGGGCGATACTGTTGTTGTCGCCAGCGCCACAAGCATTAGCTCCTCCAACAGTAGCAAGACTACCTATTGCTGTTACCGGAACCGAGCCGTTAATTATAAGACCTGACAAACCGCCGGAACCGAATCCCCAGTCAGCTGTACCTATAGTAGCACAAGCACTCTTCGGAAGTCCGCTAAATGTCAACTTAAATTGCTTATCACCAGAACCAGATGCCTCAACAGTTACCGCCCCGCCGTATGTGTTTTTAAGCGCTGATGTGCCACTTTCCATAGCCTTTTCTGCTAATCCAAGGTTACGAATAACCGATGCAGATATACCATTATAGTTGGGCTGGCTAGAATAAGCAGTTCTGATATTTGCAGCGGTCATTGTCATCTGATCCATTACTGCATTAACCTTAAACTTAGCCATAGCCTTTGAATAACCGGCGATACCGGCAACTGACAAAACGCCGATAATGGCCAATACACCGAGCATTTCAACCATTGAACGTCCGGATTGTTCACTATTAAATTTCATCATTTTTAATCTCCTCAAAAAAATATCACATCCCACTTTACATTATGTCACAAAACTGTAACAATTGCAAGTGTTTTTTTCTGAAAACCTCTTTGCTCTCCCCTCACTCAAAAGTCCACATAACCCTTGATTTGTTTGAGCAAAAACGCTTTGCTTCGACCCGACTTATCGGGAGCTTGTGGTCTTCTGCTCCCCACTCAAACACCTGACTTTTTTCGCCATTTGTTATTGTGATTCGCAAAAGTCCCAAATTTTCCGGTTGCTCAAACCGATAAGCCGCCGCGTCAACGCATTCTTTTGCCGTCAAATCAGTATAAACAACGTCAAAGCTTCTTTCGCCGGGCATAACGACGTCACCGCCTTCCCCTCTCCCGATCAGGATTGGTTTGCCCAAGGTATTAATCAGCTGATTCCCTTTATAACGAAATTTGGTTAATATATCGTTACTAGCAAAAGATTCGTTGTTGAGTCCCCAAAAACTGGCTTTATTTGCATATATTTTATGCACGTCTTCAACAATTTTTGCTACTTCTTCAGCTGAAGTTACCGCTTTTTTGGGAGTGTGCTTTAGCATAACGGCTAAAATTGTTACGGCAACCAGCCCGATTCCTCCCCAAAAAAGCAGATTCTTTTTATTCTTAAAGTCCATTTTAGCCGATTCCCATTGCGCTCGTAATTTGGTCTTGCATAACAAATGTTCCCCAAACCGCCCAGGCAATAACGCCGGACACTGCAAGTAAGGCTACCATGTTCAAAATACTGGCTTTTTGCTCAATTGTATAAGCCGAGTTTTCCAACCATTCGTTAGCGAGCTTATCCAAAGCTTCTTCAAAGTTATCCATTTCTGAATAAATTTTAAGGTCACCGATAATTTCTTTATCCGGAAACTCAAGTCCGGTCTTTGAAAGCGCTTGTCCCAAGTTATCACCGTTATTAATAAAGACCAAAGTCTTATCGATTCGCTCCTTCAAATAACGGGTTGAGTCACGGCGCAAAGCACGCAATGCATTAGCAACCGGTGTTCCACCCTTAATCAACGCCGACATCGCCAACAACCAGGTAATGCCTGTAAAAATTTTATACAATGACCACGGTGGCAACCTGTCGATAAAAGCACGTATTGTTCCGGTCCAAACACCTAGCGTTGCATATATAATTATACCTACTATCGGCACAATCGAAAAAGCCACCGGCCAATAAACTCTGATCCAGTCAGACAGATCTGCCAGGTTCTTAGCAATACCGGTCCATTTTACGTCCGGAGCAGCTTCAATCATCGGTGGCACCATGTAGGCACCGATACCATAAATAATCAAAACCACCATCATCATCAAAAATGCCGGATAGCTTACCGCACCGATAATCGGGCGGATCATTTTGGTCGTGCCTTCTGTAACCTTAATTAGGTTGCGAATAGCACTTTCCAAGTCCGAAACATCGCCCACTGATAACATCAATCTTTCACGATCCGGTGCCCAACCGCGTAAAGCTTCTGAAAAAGGTTGACCATTTTGCAGTGCATTTGCCCAACTGGCAATTGCAATCGCCATCGGTTCACTAGGGTTTTTGCCGTCATTCGTAACAGTTGCATGCAACATATCTAAGGCATTCATCAACGAAAATCGGTTTGACATCAGCGAGGCGATTTTTCTATACATTTTTAACCGCACTTCACCGGACATATTACAAATGATTTTGGCATAATAAACCTCAATCGAATTCAATTTGCGCATTGCTTTTGCTAAGTTCGAATTCGGCATAAACTATCTCCTAATATACCGGACGTTGGTCTAACAAGCCACACCAACGTTCCACTTCATCAAGGTCAATCAGTCCTTTTAACATACGCTCTAACGCCGCATCTTTTAACGGACGTCCATTCAAATCACTGGTCCAATAGTCAATCGCTTTACGGGTTTCACCGGCAATCATCAACTCCAAAAACGTGGCATCAGGCAAAATCATCTCTTGTACGCCAAGACGTCCCTTAATACCTCTTCCTCCGCAGAATTTACATCCCGGTCCTTTTAAATATGTATTTTCAATACCAAAATCACCCAAAGCGATTCTTAATCGCTGCACTCCCGGGTTATCTAAATGCTCACGTGCCGGCATACGGCAATAAGGGCAAAGTTTACGGAATAATCGTTGCGAAACCAGACCTTTTAACAACTCCGGATCGCCCAACATATACGACTGCACTCCCATATCGCGCAAACGGGTTACAATTGCCGGTGCAGAGTTGGCGTGCAAAGTCGTCCAAACCAAGTGACCGGACAATGCCCCTTTAAACACCAAGCTTGCTGCTGATAATGAACGTGTTTCACCTACCATCAGTACATCAGGGTCGGAACGCAATGCCGCATTCAATGCCAAGCCGAATTGTTCGTTTTTCTCTTCTTCTGTATTAGCATTGGTAACCGGCATCTGTCTTGCTCCCGGAATAGGATATTCGGGAGGGTCTTCCACAGTCAAAAGGTTAACTTCATTATTCTTTTCTTTCAGCAACTTAATCATGTTACGCTGCAACAGGGTTGATTTTCCTGATCCGGTAGGTCCGGCCACCACATTCAGCCCGACCGGAGCCGAACGTAGACGGAACAACAACTCCTGTTCATATTCACCGCATCCCAAAGCAGCCAAATCATCACTTCCGTCCGGATTGTCATCTGCGTACAAAATACGCATAACCAAATATTGAGATCCAAAAGCAATCGGGTTAAATTGTAAACGTATAGCCAACACATTGTGAGGCAACATTAATTTTCCTTTAGAACCGCGCAACGGCGTCGAACCCAATTTTTGTGCGCCTTGGAACTCATTTTGCGCAAAGTTTGAGTCTGAAATATCTGCCGACGCAAATACTGCACGCACAAACAAATCTCCCCACTCTTTGCTATATTCCATTTCCTTTACCATAATACCGTTGGTACGGAAAATAACCTCTGAATAGTTATCGGATACAACTACGTGTACATCTGATACTTTCATGGAAGAAGCGCGCTTTACAATATTTACAAAGTCTTGTTGCATTTGCAGACGTTCCAAGTCAACATCATCGCTTGAAATCGTCTTATTACGCTCCGCCATTGCATAAATGGTATTAAGTTCGTTTTGCGAAATATATTTTGGGGGTTGCATAACCAACCCCTTTTTTGCGGCAATAGTTTGGAAGTTTAATACCGGACCGTCAAATTTGTGTTCTGATGCAACCAAAAACTGCCCATCTGAAAACAAAGCCAATCGACGCCTTGTTTCATCATTAATATTTAAGACAGTTCCGTCAGGAAGCTTGGCTCCCGGAAGAGTGCAAAGGTAATTGCCGTTGTCAAAAAGCCCCTCAATAAAAGCCATTACGTCAACAGGCTTTTTGGCGGCTTTTTCGGGCGCCTTTTCTTCCTTTACTTCTTCCTCTTCATTTTTCTCTTCTTCTGCCATTTTGCTTCAAAGCTTATCTAACAATCATTCCGTTACCAAGACTGGGGATGCCTTGAGTCCGTATCAGTCCCGGACGTCTTGCTCCCGATTCTTCAGTTTTCTTTGCTGAAGACGAGCCACCTGCTGGCTCTTTTATCGTAACAGCTGGTTTAACAGGCTCACGATCCAAAATACCGCCAGCTGAGAAATATAGATAATCCCTATCATTCTCTTTTACAGCACTTAAGAATGTTTTAGTAATTTCATCAATTGTATATCCATTACGTAAAGTAGTTCCGACTTTAACCATGAACACATCGCCATCTTCATTAATCAATTTTGCAGCCAAATCATCACCGGAACCCAAAATTTCCATAATGGCATATTCTTTACTCAATTTTACTTTTTCCGGAGAAACCGCTTCAGAAGTGCCGTCAGCAAAAGGATTCTTACCTTTATTGCCACCGCCTAAAGCAGCTTGTCGCGCTTTTTCAATCTCAGCTTCAAGTCTGGTTTTCAAGACGGCAATCTGATTTTCCAAATTGGCAACCTTTTTATCATGGTTAACTTTTGCAACTTCAGCTTTGCCCTTAACATCTTCTGCTTTTTGTGCCAAAATACCGAATTTTTCCTTATAATCTTTTAGCATTTCTTTAATTATATCATCCTTCTTCGCAATTTCGGCATAAATTTCCGCATTTTTCTTAATCCATTTTTGAGTTGAAGCCAGCATTGTCTCTTTATAGGCTTTAACAATTTTTTCCTGACGCAATTTTTCCAAAGCCATTTCAACTTCTTTCAACTTGCGCTGTTCTTCAATCTTCAAACGCTCTTGCTCATTTTCCCATTCAATGCGCTTGCGCTCCTCTTCAGCTTTTCTGGCTTCTTCCTCTTCCTGAGCCTTTTTCCTTTGTGCTTTTACAGCAGCAATTTCATTTGCCAATCGCTCTTTTTTCAATTCCAAATTCAATAACGTCGTTTGCTTTTCCAAATCCGACATTCTCATAAATAATTCATTATTTATATTATCATTCAATATTGGAGCAATCTCGACCTCTGGCTTCGGCGCCGGAGTAGGTGCAGTACCTGAAACACCGCTTTCAGTTGCTGGGGAAGTTCCGTCCGTTATCGGTTGCGTCCCAGATTCTATCGGCATATTAATATCTTCATCATTGTCCTCAAGATCAACAGATACTTTATCCGGAGTACGAGCCTCAACATCCATCGGAATAACATCAGATGGTCTGCTGCTGTTTGTTGGCGCTTGCGGTGATATTAAACCGCTTTTAGAAGCCGATTCGTTCGGAAGTATCGGATCAAAGCTGGTTTCTTCGTCCTCGTCATCTGCTAACAAAGTAACATTTCCTTGTGCATAAGCCAAATCAGCGAGCAATCCTGCCGCAACTAAAACAGCCAATCCACATAATATATTTCTAAAACTACAACGCATAGATAGCTCCTTCATAACTCCAAACACCGCTTGCGGGGTCATACTTAATTGTATTCATCTCAAGTCCTGAAAATTTAGTTAACAAATTGCTCCAAATCCTCGGATTATAATTTGAAACAAAGCTAAATTTTACCGAACGATAAACATTTTGCTGTGGGGATGTATATTGATAATCTGACAGTTGTACGCTCTGTCCGATAGATTGGAAAAAATTGTTCAGCGTATTCTTCAAATCCGTCTGATTTTTCGTCGGCTCTGAATTCTCAGTTCCAATATCACCCATCCCGATTGATGTTGAAACAACATTTCCATCCGCAGTAACAATAGGTCTCGAAAGATTAGCTTTTGATTCGCTAAGTGCCTTTTCTATAATTGAAATTCTTCCGAATTGCCTTGCCCAAGAAGTTCCCACACTTCCTAAAGTACAAGTTACTTGACCTATATTCCATCCCGGAGGCAAAATTTCAACCAATTGTAAGACATTAGTATAACATCTTTGCATATACACATCTTGCAAAGGCAAATTCTCCCACGGTTTCGGCTCAGGAGGAACTTCCTGCTCTTTCGGCGGAATTTGCGGAATATTTGGAATACGTGGCTTCGACGGTGTTGCTATAAAAGTCATAAACAGTTTATACACCAAAAACAAAACCACAAAAGCAATTGCCGCTACAATCAGATAAAAATATTTACCTTTTCTATCAATTTTTTGTAACTTAACACGGCTACCTCGTTGCATTATATCTTCAAGATCTGGATATAACGCATCTTCAATTCCCCATTCCGGAGGAGCAATCTTCAAGCGCCAATCCGGCACCATCAACATACTCATAAATTGCTTTTTGGCATCTTCTTCAGATGTATAGAGCATATCGCCGTTAGCCAAAATAACATCATCACGTACGCAGATATACCACCATCCGTTTTTTACCTTAAATACAGCAACAAACGAAGGCTGATCAGCCAAAGCCGTTGCAACACCTATTGCCGCAACGTTTTCACCTGATTTATAGCCATCAGCTGATACGCAAATACCAAACTGAGGTGTCTTACCTTTTTTTATACAGAATAAATCAGCACCTTCCAAAACCCCTTGAGACGACTCAATAATCTCAGGTTGAGGGTTTTCCTGATTTTGCAACGATTGCCAAAACAAACTGGCCGCATACTCGGTACCGCCGACATTAATCGTGGTTCCCCAAGTTCTGTTACCGGCATAGCTTGTTTCGATGTCTGTATTTTCTTCCACGTCAACTTCCTTTATGGCTTATTCGTGAACACGAGTTTCAGGATCAAGAGGAGATTCGAGAACAACAGGTGTCAAAATTATAACCAAAATACTTCTGGTTTTTTTAGCTGCGGCCGAACCACCCAACAAAGAATTATCTGCCGAACCAAAACCGGTTTTATCTGCTGAATTTTCAACCCTTTCAAAACCAGTCAATACCAAAGATTCACCAGATTTCATAATTACTTCTTGTGAAAAACCTCGTGATTCAATAATTGGGTTTTGGATGTAATTACCCTTATCTTCTTCGCTACCGGTAGAAAGACTGACTTTCTGCAATTCAAGCAGATCAGATAATGTCATATTAAACATTACCATCATACGACCATGTTCTAAAATTCTCGGTAAAACACTCATCGTAAAACCGGTTTCTATTTCTTCAGTTTCAGTCGAGATATCATAATTATCACCATCTCCGCCGCTATTGGTCTTTGTAATTTCAGAAATATAGTTCTGCTTCTTAACCACCTGAATTGGCGCCGGCTTATTGTTCATGGTTGTAACCGTACCGCTGGTTACCAGGTTAGTGGTATTGCGCTTTGATAATGCTTGAATGCTGGTATCAATTTTCCAATTACCAGGCATAATTTTCATGGTCAAGTTTTTGGTAATATCCTCACCCAAACCCGCTGGGCTAGCCGCACCAAGAACGGTTTGTCCATCATCAAATGCAGCTTCGAAGTTAAGTCCGAAAGAATCAGAATCGCTGACATTAACTTGCAATACTTTGACACTGATTGCAACTTGTCTTGATAAACGTCCATTCAATTCATTAATATAGTTTGCGACTTTCTTTATATCAGTCGGTGTCGCCGTTAATGAGATTGTACCATTGTTTTTATCCAAAGCCAACTTTGCATCATCACTAATCATAGATGTAATTGTTTCTTGAATGTTATTCCATAGTTCCAGAGTAGCTGTACTTGACAATGAAACCGATGAGTCGCCGGCACTGCCTGAATCTGTAGAGCTTCCCCCTACTTGAGCCTGCAAACTCTGTTGTGTCGGTAAACTGTAAACCACAAAAGTTTTGCTCACAAATTTATAGAAATGGATTTCATTCTTGTCGTATTTCCACCATAACCCAAAACGGGCAGCAACTTCATCCAATAATCCTGATAAAGGGCCTCTGTACGAAACCAACATTTTTCCAGGAGCTGCCCAATGCGCTCCCATCATCTCCGGAGAAGGCTCATTCCCCTCAGCTTCTTTTTTTACTTCATCTTCCAAACTTGAAGCATATCTTACTCTTATAGAAGTAATTTTAGTAATCATATCCCCGATTTCATAAAGAGTAATCGGACGGTTACTTATTAATGTAACGCCTTCTTTAGTCTCCAAATAAGCAGGGACTGGGGATCCCTCATATTCAACCTCACTCTTATCCCCCAACCATATTTCATCTTTTACATGTACAACGTCATTTTGAACGATTTCTGCAGGAGCTTTAGCTCTTTCTTTTAATTCAGTTGTCGCTTCAATTTCTCTTTCTAAAGTAGCATCCATGCTTGTTGATATTGAGCACGCTCCAATCAAAACGACTACGCCACAACCCAAGCCGTATTTTATCAATTTATTCATAAGCATTTTCATCCTCCTTAGTCTCAACCACCAAGACACGGTTACCCTTATAGAAAGTTGCTATCGGGGCCGGGCGAGCTCTGGCAAAAGCTCTGATCAGAGCTGAACTTACATCGGCAAAGCGACCACGAAACATTGCCCCGGCCGTTAACGTATAATTACGATTTGTATTCCACACCAGTCTCCAACCGGATTTTTCGCTCCATTCGGTCAAAATAGCTTTCAAACTCTTTCCTTCTTCAGCCAACCAATCTTCGACAGCATCTTCAGCAGCATATTCGTCACCTTCATAGCCATCATCATATACTTCCATGCTATCTCCATTCGGATCAATAGCTGTTTCGTAGTCGATTACTTCACCATCCACAGAAGGCGGAATGGTCGCAGACATATTGCTACCGGCACCACCATTTACAACCATATAATCACGAGGCGAGCGTTCACCAAATTCACGATAGTCAGCTGCCACTTTTGTATAATTTACAAATTCATCTTCTGCAGCACATCTTGTATCATATTGGTCGGGATATTGCGCCGAAGGACATGTTTGCCCGGTCTCTATCGGAGCAGGCTCTTGCAAAGAAGAATACTCAGCAGCCCCCTGTCGTCTGTCAAAGCTAGCACACCCTGATACTAGCAAAACCCCTAAAAAACCGGCTGATAAAAGAAATTTGTAGCTCATTTTCTTATGCTTTCAATCTATTTTAATCACAATTTTATATCATCATACAAGCTGAAAAAAAATAATCAAGAGACCTCAAAATGTTATCACCATGTCTGATAAACAGATTTTGGCTGTATGTTATTTTTCATCTTGCGCTGTGTCCCATCATTAATGCGCAGAGTCCTTATAATAAAGGAGTTCGGCTCACGTGACGTAAACACGGTATTTACCTTACTTTCATCAATTCCACTACGACTGAGAATGGTATTCAAAAGGTCGAGGCGACGTTGTTGTAGAGCGTAAGAACTGTTTTTATCAATTCTAACCTCTAATATTATATTGGGAGAAGTTGCAGCCTTATTTGCAAAGGCCTGAACCCAACGCAGAGTTTGCCCCGAAATCTCTGCTCTCCCAGGCTGAAAAGAAAGCCTCATCTCTGCAGGTAAAATTTTGGATGGGTTTTCCCCGGCATCACTAAAAGACTTCCTTATTTTCTTTTTACCAGATGTTATTGTATCACTATTGATACTTACGTCGGTATTATCTTCATCGTCACTGCTAAAGATTGAAGTTATCTTTTCCCAAACACCTTTTTTGTTTTTAGGGGTTTCTTCATCAGGGACATCTTCAATAATTACATCTTCGTCACTATCAGTATCATCTCGCTTAACTAAATTCTTTTTAGGAGAAACCAATTGAGGTGTTAAATTTTCATCATTTAAAATGTCTTCAGGTATCGGAATCAAAAGATTTTTTGCCACTCTGGCTGTTTGCGTCTCTTTTCCTTCATCTTCCATTTTTGTGGGAGCAAGCATCTCTTCTATTTTTGCTTCGTCTTCATCGGCAGCATAATCCTCAACAGCTTTACTATTTTTAGCAAACTTATTAGCTTTAGCAACAACCCACGGATCATCATTAATTTCACTCATTTCCTGCCATTCTCGCTGTTTAGGCTCTTCAACGGTGTCATTAACCTCAATAGACATTGCATCAATAGAAATTTGTTTATCTACTGCCGCAACTTGAGTCTGTGGTGCGCTATCAACCACTTCCACATTTTCTGCTTTAGATTTTATCGGAGCCTTTTCAAGAGGAATTATATCTGTTTCCTCTTCGTCAACAGATGACACGATCGGTGGCAATATAATTTCCGGATTTTTATTTAAACTCGCATCTAAACTCGCATCGGCAATTTTAATAATGTTCTCGTTTTCTTTTTTCTCGTCTTTTGCTTTGGGATTTTCCTGCGTAATCGGTGGCAACGGTGATCTGCTGGCAATTTTTGCAGGTGCAGTTTTTTCAAGAGTAGGTTCTTGATAAATTATCTCATTAGATTTAGCAACAGCATCTTGTTCAATAGGAATATCTGCTACATCCTCGATGGATGCGATTTTAATCGGTTCCGAAACATTGGTAGTCAGTGCGGCAATTTCTTCTTTACTTAAGGCGTTCTCATCTTTTGTTACTGTTTTAAGTTTAGCTAAATCAGCAGTCGCCACCTGTTTTGTGACTATCGGATGTGGCGCAAAATCAGATTTTTGAAAAAACAAAGCTATATTTTTTTGCGGAATTTTAATCTCATTTTGTTGAGCGGGAACGACAGACGAAAACACTTCGCTTGCAACCCAAATTGCAAACGAAGAAAGTGCAAAACTTGTGCAAAATCCTTTGACTGTTTTCTTCATTGTTAACCCATCCGAAACTAAAAGTAAAATAAAGCATGACTCTTGGCAAGGTCTTATTTAAGGTTGTTAACAAAATCCGTTTTTTGTTTTGATTGCACTTTAAAAACTGCCTCAAACTGCCCAAATTTACAGTAATGTGACTATGAATTTTTTGTTACAGGGAACAAAAAATGATGAAAAACAATGCGTTGTAAGATTTTTTACAACGACGATTATTCTGGCTTTTTTTCAAAAAATCAGATATTCTGAAAGTGTGTAAAGAAGTACTTTAAATTGATTTAAGGAGAAAAACTATGCGATTTAATAAAAATATTTGGACATTTATGGCTCTTGCCATGGTGGCCTTTATTGCAATGACCGGCGATGCTTTCGCTGCTAATGGAATTATGGAATTGGTTAAGGATAAGTTAATAAGCCTATTTCTGAGCGTCAAATCCATTGTTTTCATCTTAGGCGGCTTTGGCTTGGTTGTTGTTGCTTTCTTAGCTATTTTTGGAAAAATCAACTGGAAATGGTTTGCCGGTTTGGCAGTTGGTTTGGCAGTACTGGCTGCTGCAGGAGCTGTTATTAAATACAGCACCGGTGATACAGAACAGACTGGCAGAATGCAAGATACATTCGAACAATCAGGTGTATAAAATATAGGGAGCGGAGTACTCCGCTCCCCTTACCCACCTAACAATAAATAAAGGAGAAAAATATGTTGTACATAAAATTAAAGAAAACGATCCTTTCAGCATTGGTTGCGTTTTTGCTTTCTTCAATTTTATTTGCAACCAATTCTTTCGCCGACACCGGCCTGTTTGCCGATTTAATCAAAAAAGGTTCAGAAATCTTTGAGGGTATGAGAGATATTATCTTTGCTGTTTCTGGTTTTGGTATTATTGCGATTGCCGTTGGAGGCTTTTTTGGAAACTTTAACTGGAAATGGCTCGGTGCAATTATTATTGGTTTGATGGTTATTGCAGGAACATCTGGAATCGTTCAATACATGACAGGTGAAGAACTTGCAGATGTGCAGGATACACTCAGATAAAGGAGGTTGCTATGAAGTTTTTAATCAGAAATAAATTTTTGCTTCTATGGACCATATTTTTTATATTGTGCTTTGTTACTGAAGCCTCGGCCGATGCTGGTATTTTTTCAAAAGTGCGAAGCAAAGTGATTGAAACCTTAATAGATTTAAGAGGTATAATATACATAATCGGAGGATTGGGTCTTATTGCATTTTCATTTGCGGCGGTTTTTGGTAAAATCAGTTTTAAACACCTTGCCACTATCAGTTTCAGTTTAATGCTAGTTTCATCTATCTCGTTATTTATTCGGTATTTTGGTGGTGATGATGAAATTGTCGCAGAACTTGGATATGGAGATTTTCTACATACGAATTGAAGGTTGTGATGTGCTCTTTAGATTATGCACCGCATTGCGGTGCATATTTTTTATTACTAACTGATTTTTTATATGCTAACAGCACAGGTTTTTTTGTTGCAATCGAAAACTTTTTTTTATAGAATCTGCATATGAAATAATGGAGACTTTATGAGAGAACCTATATTAAAAGCTGTTGCCAATCCTCCCAAACTTTTGTGGGGAGCATATCTTCCGGTGTTGCTCAATCTCGGAATTCAATTTCCGGCTATGTTTTCAGCCATCGGAATGTTTGCAGTCAACCCTCTTATTTTTATCTTCTCCATTGTTTTAACTCACGTTGCGATTGTCTTATGGGGTGGCAAGGAACCTCATATTTCCAACATGATTCAAGCCTACGGACAGACTTTTCGTATAACCAACAATTTGTACAAGACAAAGGGGAATAAGTTTGAACCCTGATTTTGATTTTTTAACTATCTTTGTGCAGGGATTAAGCAACAAAGAAGTTTTGGTAGCGATTATCGGATTTATTTCAGCAGCCTCATTTGCCGGACTGTGGGCAACTAAGATTGGACGCATGGTTTTGCCACAACCAAGTGAATCTCGGGTTTCAGACTTTATGCCTTTTAACAAATTGATGTCCGACGGCATGACCATACGTTGTTATAATGGTTCTTACTGTCGAGTATTCAAAATCGAAGGTACGGATTTAGCCTTTGCTACCGAAGAAAAAGTCCTATCCATGGCCGAAGCTCGCAAAGCCTGGATTGACAGTATGTCCGATTTGCAAATTGTTGCTCGCGTTATTACATCACGCGAAAGAGTTCCTGCTGATGTCATTGAAAACACGTTTGATAACAAAATTCTTGAAAAAGTAGCCTATACGTGGCAATCGACATTAAACCGGGTTTATAGTAATTCACACTATATAATTATATCTGTTCCGGATCGTCCTGATGCTCTCAAGGACTTAAACTATGCTTCACAATCTTTACTTGCTACCCTTAGCGAATATGGCGTCCGTGCCATGTATGAAGATGAAAACAGCCCTGCTGAGGAAAGTCCTTTTCATATTTTCACACGTATCTGCAGTCCGGTTTCCAAACCAGATCCTAAAGTTGGTAATGCTGAAGGAGCGCAACTAAATGAGCTTCTAACGGCGGATCATATTCATTTTACTGGTGAGGAAGGGATAATTCGCTTTTTTTCCGGAGAAAAAGAAACTCTTGCTGTTGCTATGGGGATACGCTCATCCGGTGATTATATGGATGAATCAATGGTTGCCTCATTATTGGCAATCGACTGTGAATTGACACTTTTACATAATATAAAACCCATTTACCGTCCGGTAGCTCGTGCGTTATTGATCCAGCAACGCAACATGGCTCGTGTAACCAGTTTTTCGCAAGATGTCATCGATCAATATAGTGAAGCAATGGGTGCAATTGAAGATAGTGATGCCAACTACCAAGCTCTTACTCAATATTCAATGTCGCTTATTCTGTTTGGTAAAAATAAAGAAGAAATAGATTTTGCTGAAAGTGAAGTACAAAGAATTTGTCGTCTTTTTGGTGTTACCCCTGTACGCGAAGGTTGGGTCACTCAAGCAACATTTTTCAACCAATTTCCTACATATGAAACTTATCCGCGGATGTATTTGTACTTATCCCGCGTCGTTACAGCGGCAATATGTTTTGATAAACCGGCAGAAGGTTTTAACAAATGTGACTGGGGTCCTGGGGCAATCACCACATTTCGTACGACAACAGGTTCTGGATACCGTTTCCAATTTCACGTTTCATCAGAAGAAGCCGCTGTTGCTCACTGTTGTATTATCGGTCCGACCGGACAAGGTAAAACCACATTGCTGACATTTTTGGCCGGACAGGCTATGCGTCATAAAGATTTAAAGGTGTTCTTCTTTGATCGTCACTTGGGTGCTGAAATTTTTACACGTGCGGTTGGCGGTGCTTATATTGGCTTTGATGGTGATGAAAAGAACGTTTCTCTTAACCCATTTGATGCTGCTCCTACACCGAACAACAGAGCCTTTTTGCGTCGTTGGATGAAGTCAATTACCATGGTAGAAGATGCTCTTTCCGAGCGCGAAATTGCTCGTGCGGTAACCACGGCTTTTGATTATCTCCGGCCTGAAGAACGAGTTATGACTAATTTATATAAAAGCTGTTTTTCTCCGACCGGCAACATGCGCCGAGAGCTATATCGCTGGGTAAATCCTGATCAGTACGGCAGAATTTTCAATGCTACCAATGATAGCCTTGATTTGCATACCAAACGTTTTATGGCTTTTGATTTTACACATATTTTTGAAGATGAAACTTTAGCTCCTGCTGTCATCAGTTATATCATGCACCGTATTCAGTCTGAAACTGGAGAAACCGGTGTTCCATCACTTATTATGATTGATGAAACAGCACCGATGTTAAAACACCCTATGTTCCGTGATTACTTTATTATCGGTCTGCAAGAAGGACGTAAAAAGCGCCAAGCTTATTTGTGTGCATTTCAACAACCTAACATTATCGACTCTTTGGGGGTCGGAGAAGTTATTCGTGGTCAATGTCAAACCGTAATTTTCTTCCGCAATCCGCAAGCACGACCGGAAGATTATGAAAACTGGAACTTAAATCAACGCGAAATAGACTTTGTTTTCGGTAAATCTTATCGTGAATTTCCGTATGCTATTTTGCTTTCTCGCCCGGCAACCGGTGAATCTGTTATATTAGATGTTGATTTGAGTGGTTTAGGCCCATATCTGAAACTTTATAATTCGAGCCGCAAAAACGTTTTGTTGGTAGAAGAGTTAATCAGACAATATGGTGAAGAAAATTTTGTTACAAAATATTTAAATTTTTCATGATTCCGCAAAAATAAGTTTATAAACATATTTTTTCATGCTACCATAAGATAGAGGTGAGTCTCTATATGGAGGGTGGTATGTTAAAAATTAAGTCAATTAGTATGGTTTCGGCGTGCGCCGCAATAATCCTTACATCTTCGCCGGCATCGGCATTAATCACTATGGACCCGGGCAATATTGCCGGTACAATCGGTATCGTTGCTAATGGTGCTACGGGAATATTACAAAGTGTTGAGGTGATTACTAATGGTAGTCTTTTGAACTCAATTATAGGCGATGCTGCCGGAACTTTGTATCAGTTCAAAACAATATTTGGCGTAGATATAGAAAAAGCCATTAAAGCAATTGAAGATGCTAAAAAACGCGTTGAAGCAGGGGCCGCGGCCTACGAACGCTATAAAAACGAAGTCGAGCAACGCAAGGCACAATACCAAGCCCTTATGGACAAACTCAATTCATCTAGAGGCAAAGAAAATTACGACGATTCTGATAATTTAGCTGATAATCGTAACGACAGACAACCCACAGGCAATTCATCATCCACATCCTCAAGTACAACTAACTCTGCTACTACCAGAGATAACAATAATACGAATAATAACCATCCAAGAAACTTCTCAGAACCTGAAAATATTGTTGTTGATGATTCCATCCCAACCAATAGCGTCCCATCTTCATCTGGCATTATCAGAAATGAAGTTTCAGCACAATCGGGTAACGCATATGTCAATCCGACATCAGATTTAACCCCGGGATTCTATAATTCTCCAGAAACAACTCAAGATGATACCGGCTACCATCGCAGAAGATTTGAACCATTAGAAGATGAAAGCATCACAGATGATAGTTCTGCAAACGCAACTAACGATGCCGGAGGTGCTTCCGGTAGCACGGTTACTACGCCGACTTCCACAGACACCCCGCAACCTTCAGGCAATACAAGTCCGTTTGATAGATGGCTGACAAATACAGAAGACACTTCAAATGATATTGCTACCCCAACAAATGTTGTTACCGGAGATGAAGAAAATGTTCCTCCGAGCACCACATCCGGTACTTCTTCTGGCGGTAATAGCAACGGTGTCTCAGGCGGAGATGGACATGGAGATATAACTCCGGAAACAGATCTTCCTTCAACCGCAAATCCGATAGAAGATAGGAACCAAGGGCGTGGAGGCATGGACAACAAATCCTCATACGACGTATCCAGTGCTGAATTAAGTTTTACCAGTAGTCAAATTTTTGCTTCTGAAACTTCCGGTAACGATGAAATCGGTAGCACCAAAGGTGTAAACTACAGCGCTAAGGGAGATTTTGTTACCCCATTGGCTAAACGTTGCGGTCTTAGTGTTCAGGATTTGGTAGATCTCGAAAAAATGAAATCATGCTTGACCAAGATTGTTGCAGAAAACAACGCAAGGGATATGACAAATGCTCAGAACAGCCGTAAAGATTGTCAAAATATGGTCTTTGAAACAGTTGTTGCATTATCGGCAGAAGCTACAAAAGCTAAAAACGAGGCTTCAAATTATAAAGACACCTTGGACGAACAGGCCGAACACACAGCTACTTCTTCTACTACGAGAGATGATGGCGTTGTACATGCTCTAGGCAATGAACAAATTCAAATCCTTTTAAATAAAATGTCATCACTACTTTCCGGAGAGATTGTTTTTGAAGCTACCAACCAACTTTGCTCGCTTTCAAGAGATGTTTTTGTTGATAACACAGAGGCAGAAGGTGATGGAGAACCATCATCAGGCAATGGTTCTCGAGGAGGAGAAAATGGTAACACTCAACCTCAAAATACAGAACCAACCAATCCTAATGCAGAGTATGAATGGTTTCAAAAAAATTCTAAAGAAATGACAGTTGATGAAATAAATGAATACCTTAAAAATGGTGGTAAGTTAGGTACAAATCCGTATAAGAATGGAGGCCAACCATCGCAGTCTGGCACTTCACAAGGCGGAGACAATACCGAGAATTCAGAGAACCAAAACGGAAACGACCAAGAAGTAATTCATAATATGGCCGATGAGATATATAATAACCTTATAAATAGGTCTAACGGTCAATAATGGAGGCAGATTATGAGAAAAATATTACTGACATTGCTGGCGCTCTGTTTAGGGATGTCGATAGCCTCTGAGGCCCGTGCTGACTTTGAGTTCTTAGAAACGACCATGAGTTTTCTTGAAAATGTTCAAAAAAAATATCAGGTCATTCAAGAAAAATATCAAAAGATCGAAAGTTATTACAATCAGTTACGTCAGGGACCATTGGGCGTTCTTCCTCCGATACCTGACAAATTCAAATTTGATAAAATTCCGGTTCGTACCATTCCGATTATAGCTGACAACATAGATGATATCAGCAAATTGGAAAAAGCCGTTAAACGCGGAACCATATTCAGTGCTGAAGGTAAAGATTTAACCATGAAATATGCCTTAAGCAAGAAAGAAAAACAAGCGATTACAAGAGAAGACTGGTCTCGTGTTCTTGCATATTCTATGTGTCTGCGAGCTCAAATTGCCCAAAACCGTAAGACTGAAACTAATGATGAAATTTCTGCTACCAGTAATGATCGTGAAATTAAACAGGCTATTAATAAAGAAACTATGGAAGCTGCTCAACGTTGGGTACGTATTCTTGATATGCAAAGTTCAATGACTGAAATGCAGTTTGAACTTGTAAAATCAGGCTTAAGAGCTCCGGTAGAAGATGAAACAGAAGAAGGAGATTAGTGATGAAAAAAAATACCTCAATACTAATTGTTGCTTCAGCCTTGTTATCATCTATACCGTTTAAGGCAGAGGCATTTCTGTTGCCACCATTTAAGACTGATGTTGTTAACAGTCTGCAAAAGTCTTTCACAACGATTAAAACCAAGGTTGAAAAGGCCTATAAAACCGTGATGGAAAGTACCTTTGTGCAAACCGTTATTCAGTACGGAGAAGGTGCAAAAGAAGCTTATGAATTTGTAAAAATCAATAATATCAATTCCATTCAAAGTCTGCTTTCTCAATATCCTCAATTTTCTAATATTGCAGCAAAATATATGAAGATAGATCTTGATATGTCTGAAGCTAAAGGCAAAGCAACTAAAGAAATTTCATCAATTGTGGAAAGTAGTAACGCCAAGATTAATTCCTTGAATATAGATATCAATAAATTACAAGAAGATATTCTTAAAGATCCTTCTCATGCTGTTATTAATAATGAAAGAATTACAGAATTACTTCGTCAAAAGAATAACCTTATTTTCAGTACCCAAGATAATATCACAAATATCAAAGATGTATATTCTATGGCAGTAGGCGAATTCAATCGCCAAAAAGATTTACTCAAAAGTGAGCTAACTTCCCAAATTAATCAATTTACTTCTATTGCTAAAGATTACGATTCTGCGGAAGATTTAAAGGATACATTAAAATTATTAACCCTTGGTGGACAAGATCAAAACAGTACACGCAGTTTCTGGGCTAATCGCGCCAGATATGATGCCATGTATTGGCAGGATCTTAATGTTGTATTCCAAAGAACAACAGCTATCCGTGCTGAGTTAATGGCCGACAATGAAAGTGCCGAAAAATTAAGTCGTGGTGCCGCAGATGTAGAAGGAGGGACCTCGGGTGACGCTATTGCTGGTATTGAGTTAGCACGTTCCAATATGCTTGCTCTTATTAACTATACCGAATTGTTACTCCAAAAATTAAAACTTGATGTAAGTTATGATTTGACACAGAACGGCTTTAGAAATACCGGAAACGCGACCGGAGAAATAAACCTTAGCAATTACAAATACACCCCTCAAGATGAAAATTACAGTGTTGGAAAGGTTGAGTTAAAACCTGCAGAACCGGGAGAGCCTGTGGCTGGATCACTTACAGAAGCATCGCAGGGCATTTTTGAGGCTGCTGTTGCTGATGCTCAAGCTTCAGCATCTGAAACAACAAATTCTTCGACATCATCAGAAGATAAAGGAGAAAACCAATGAAAATATTTACCCGTATTTCTTTAGCTGCCTGCTTTATTGTTGCAGCATTATCTCTCTCCAAACCGGCTGATGCTCAGTTACTGTTTGGTGTATCTTTTGATGCTAAAGGTGATATTAAATCAACTATTCAACAAGGCGAACAATATCTGGCCACTATCCAGGAAGAATATGTAGCCAAAGTTAAACAAGCTCTTACTAAAGTAAAATCTGAAGTTGATAGAATTAAAGGTAAAGTTCTAAACATCGTCGGCAAAATTCCGGGTGCTAAGGAGTTTGCTTCGACAAGTTCGGTTGATATGACGGATTATGAGGCTGTAAAGGTCGCCATCACCGATCTTTTCTTACAATATCCTGCAGTCTTTACCGATTCCAAGACCAATACTGCGTACGAAAGAAAAGGTGACGACTTTTATTATGATACATTAGTTGAAATTAAAGCTTCTATCACAGGGTTGGAGAGCAAATTAAATACTCTGCGCAGAGAGGTTGAAGCCTTTACCGAAGAAGCAATGACAGCAAAAAGTACAGGAGAAAACAATACTGCGGGTTCGGACGCAGGAAACCCCGTAGATTACAATGTTTATATGGCCGCTCATAAGATGAATGATATTTTGAAGGTAACAGAAGAACTTATGGCGATGCGCAATCAGTATTACGCTCTTAAATTGCTCAGAGAAGACAAAATTGTTCCGGCACCCAAGCCGCAAAACACTTCGGCATTAACCATCGACTCATCAGAGATCAGCGGTAGCACAAAACTTGTTTTTGCACAATTTATGAACAGCAAATCAGTCGATGCGGCACAAGCTTCAGCTAACGCATCACCGGATGAATCATCTTCAGGTTCCTCGCAGACGAACATTTTTGTTGTTCCTAAGACCAAGGCAGAACCTTCGCCTTTAGCCGGTAGCGAAAACGAGCTTGAAGCCTTAAAGCGTATTGCTGATATTCAATTGGAAATCAATAGCGCTTTGGATGTTCATAACCTATTGCAACGTCTGCCTGAATATAAAGACTTATATAAACAGCACAGCCTGTATAAAAAACTTCACGAAAAAGCAGTTTCATCCGTTGAAAAAGCTGATACTTGTGTGTTGAGATATGTTGGTCGTCGTTATTCCGAGCCTAATAAGGTTTGGTTTGGTCAATCTTCTAAACCTCAAAGCACTTGTGATTATGATAGCCGAAAAGGATTGTCAGGTTGGGCAATTACTACCTTTAAGACAGCCAATGCATCTGTAGGTAGTGATATAGACATGGATATTTTTGCCGGTGATGATGTTGATACGGAAAAAGATAGCCAAACATTAGTTGAACCTGATATTGAAAAACTTGAAAAAGAAGCTTTAAAAGAGCGTCAATCGGATTATTACAAAACTCCGAGTCGTGACAAAGAATTTGCAAATTCTATTCGTGAGGTTGAGCAATTAAATTGGTTGATTGGTCGTAAAGCGGCTCAGATTTTGGTTGAAGATCAATATTCTGAAAATCCGGTTTATGGCAAAGCTTCACATCCATTTCCGCTTTGGAATGACCAACGTAGCTATTATGATCAATATCTTGATGGCAAGTACGAAAACATGAAAGCTTATTTGAACGAACTTGATTTAGCTGATACAGCAATTGCTATAGCACAAAAATTTAGCGCCAGCTTGCCCGAGGATGACGAGAGTGGAGCTATCGATGCTTTGAATCAAGTTACAGCGGCTCTTGAAAACAGAGAACCTACCCTCAGAGCTAGTGAAAAACTTGTTGAAGAAAAAATTGCCGCGGTTGATGCCATAAGGCAAAGAGAAAACAATGAGCTTATGCCTCATCAGGCTCGAAGGGCAGAACTAGATTCAAGACAAGATGCACTTAGTAAGCAAATTTCATATGCTACAGAAGAGATTGAAAAGCTTAATGACTTAGTAGCCAAGAATAAATCCACTGCCGATAGCGCATATAACGAATTAAATATAATGGAAAAACGTGGAGCAAACACATTTTCATCAGGCTATATTATGGCCAAGCAGTCTTTTGAAGAATCATCTAAAGCTCGTCTTGAAAATATGGAAGAGCTGAATAAACAGCGTGTTCTTCGTAAAAGATATGAGAATAGTCGTGCAACAGTTCAAAAATCGTTGGATAAAGTCGATACCGATATAGAAAAGATACAACAAAAATATCGTGATGAAATAATTTCGGTTGAAAGCGAATATGATACCAAGATTGCAAACTTGCAAACTGATAGTGCTACAACTCCTAAATTGCAAGATTTATTTGCGGAATTAAATATCAACAACAGTAAAGCACTTGGTTTTATTAAGAAAGCAGACAGCCTTGTTGACACCGCTCGCAGTTGTGCTATTGAGTTCATTCAAAAACATCAGGACGAGCTTAATACTATGAAAGAAGAAGACGCCCTGTATATGAACTCAAATAATCCTTCGATTGTTTCCAAACATGCAGCACTTACAGAGCAGTTGACTAATTTGCCACGCAAATGTTTTGAACGTAGTGTCAGAACGGCAATTGGTACTGCATCGGTAAATGCCGAGAGCATAATTGCCCTTTTAAGAGAAATATTCAAACCATCAATTGAAGATGTTTGTTCTAAATTTAGCTGTACAACAGCTGACACTCAATACTTTGTAGGGTTGCCAGCAAAAGAACATGACTTTACCGCTCCTAAAGCTCCTTTGACGGCTCATTACCCGACAGTCAGAGATATAGTACATCTGGATACTACGGATTATAAAAAACTTGATGTCAGCTCAGATGGACGTTTGAGCCATCAAGCATTTCTTGAATACGGTTTAACTCAACCGCATATTTGGGAATTGTTGCTTTCAGATAATGCTTACGTTGAAAAAGGTGTTGATTTAAGCGTTGTCTTAGAACGTGGTGGAGAAGGAAAATCCTTTGTTCGTGGCGTTCAATTGCCATGTACAAGCGACGACCGATATATTATTGATGGTGATGACAGCGGTAAATATTCAGTGATTGATGTTAAAAAACAGCCGACAGCGGCAAATCAGCAAAAATACCGTCAGTTGACAGCTTGTAAAGATATCAAAATAAAAGGTCGACAAATAGGCATCGGAGGCGTCATCAATACCTATGTGATTCGTGATAACGAAATAGAAAACAAGAAGCACCGTGACACATATGGAAATGCTGCCGGCAGCGTAAGTGAACTTACCAATAGCGAACTCGGAATGTTCTTAAAATATAAAGATGGCGTTCTATCGGTTAACGATTTGCCTCATTACGGGTATACGATGTTGATTAAGAAAGAGGAAAAAGCCGAGAAAGACGGTAAATATGATTTGACAGCATATGAAAACATCTATCAAAGAGCAATGTTTACAACTAACCAAATCGGAGATTTTCTACATTTTGTTGATAAGGAGATGGAAGTTAAGAAAAATGTTGATGAGATAGAAGCTAACATGACAGACTTTAAGAAAAATCTCAAAGAAACGTTTGAAAAAGTTAATTTTGCCATTAAAGATAATGTGGATTTTTCGGATAATAATGACTATAAATATATTGCAAATAAACTCAAAGAACAGAAAAATGTGCTTATGAGCCGTATATCTAAAGATTTAGATTCAGTTGTTCATGACAACAATATCGTCAAAGAACGATATGAAAAGGTATACAATACTTATAAAGCACTTCTCCAAGATAATGATGCAAGAGTAAACCTGACGACTAACACCGAAGCAGGTAGTACTCTTGAGCAAAGCATCAAAACTGCTAAAGCAAATGAAAAAGTAATTGAAAAATCAAGAAAAGAGGGCTACGATGCCATTCAAAAAGAGATTGACAATTATGAGCAGCCGGTTTGTATGCCGTATTAGAGAATTGTATCAATGAGCAAATTAGGGAATATTCTTGAAAACACCAAAATAATGGCTTTGACCGATAAAAGTGGTAGAACCTACCACTTTCTCGGTCAGTCCGAAAAAGAAAAATACGGGGTTAAGACGTACTATTATCTTTGGCTTTCACGTTTTTTTATTTTTGCAGCTTTTGTTTCTTTGGCAGTTTTCTTAGCAGCTTCACTTTCCTTATTTAAATTAGCTCCGATGGTTTCGGTGGAACCGTTTTTGATCATTAACCAAAATAGTTCAGATGACGCGGTTAGATATGAGCCTATTGCCTATGATATGGCCTCGAAAGACAAATTTATGGAGATATTTGTTCGCCAATATATTATATATCGTAACTCGTATGTTAACGATTTTATGGAGATGAGATCTCGTTGGCATCCGGGAGGAATCATTCATTTTTTATCTTCAAATAAAGTTTTTACAGAATTTAATAAAACACGTGAAGGTATTGAAAGCAAAAACAAGGAAAAATTGATTAACAGAGAAGTTGAAATCATATCTTCACAAAGAGCTGGTGGACAAACCAGTCCAATATGGAAAGTCGATTTTAAAATTTATGAAGTATCACGCCCTAGCGGAAGTTCATATCTAACACTTAATACCAGTTTCTGGACAGCATCGGTTATAGCATATTTTATTCCTGAAAGACTGTTTTTGGGACGTCGTTTGATTAATCCTCTGGGGTTCACCGTTACCAAATACAGTCAAAGTCGTGCTCATTTTTAATATTGCCTGTTAATAAGTTTGTTATATTTAGACTTTTGTAAAAAAAGATACTAAAGTCTAACTAACTATAGTTAACAGAGGAATATTCTTATGATTAAAAAAGCAGTATTATTGCTTGTCATCGTGTTTTTGGCTGGGTGCGGGCTAATGGGATCATACTACGAGCCGGAGCCGGTTGAAATCGGTAAAGACGTTGATGAGCTCAAACTCTCCCCATGTGCTTGCCTTCAGGTCGAACTCCCTCAATCCTTGCCGGATTGGTTTATTGAAACAATTTAGCCGGCTTTGTTAGGGGTTATCATGGCTCAACAGTTAGGAAATAATAATAGTAATCAGCGCCTTTTAGGCAACAGCAGTGTTCGTCGCAAGCGCGATTCGTATTCATCATCAGACGTATTTGTTGCTAATGTCGCCGAAAAAAGATATCTATGGACGGCTCGCGCATTCGCTATCATTATGGCGGTAAGCATCTGCTGTAATATTGTGCTTTTGTTGGCAATATCTCAGGTTATTCCGCTACACAGAATAGAGCCGTTTCTGCTAAATTTCCAAAACAAAGAAGAGCAAGTCTACAATATCCAACCGTTAAAACGCAATCTTGCGGAAGTAAGAAGCATAACTGAAGTTTTTGTTCGTCAGTACGTTTTAATGCGCAGTAGTTTTAATAAAGACATCTTGGAGGCGGAAGCCAGATGGTCTCCGGGCGGAGCTATTCAGGAAATGTCATCTCCTACTGTCTATGATGATTTCTCAAAAAACACGGCTAGTCGAGCTCTTGAGTTGATTAAAGAACGTCATATGGTTCGTGATGTTCGTATTGTAACAGCAAACGAATTGAGTACGGGAATTTGGCAGGTTGAATACGAAACTCGTGATATGTTCCCCGATGCAGAAGAGCCAATCATTAAATACTGGACTGCTTCTTTAAAAATAACATATAGGCACAAAAGAGTTAAATATAAAGAACGCCTGAAAAATCCGGCAGGCTTCACAGTAACCAGTTATTCTTTGAGGTTAAATAATGTACAATAATATGAATAGAGCTATATTTTTTAAATGTGCAGGGGCTGCAATTGTTGTTTTAAGCAGTTTTCTGTTTACGGAAATGAGCAATGCTCAATCCGTGGCTAATGGAGCAGATCAGGCTACGGCACAATCGCAGGGAATGTATCAACCTATGGATATGAGTTACATGGGGTTCAACTCTTTGGGAATGATCCAAAGTGCCTGGCTTGATCCTTTGCAAAATCTTGGCGAAGGCCAAAGCAAACCGGCTTATTCGAAATACTATTGGTCTCCGGATTTAGTTTTGCCTTTGCGCCTGCGTGAAGGTATGATTACACTGATAAATTTTCCCGAGTGGGAAATGGTTGAAGATATTTATATTGGTGATAATTCCACATTTGATGGGCAAATTTCCGGACCTAATACCTTATTGCTTTATCCAACTGCCGGAGCTAATGTCGGTGTTGATACCAATATCGTTGTTTTTGGGCGCTCAGGCAACCGTTATGTCTTTTATGCGCGCAGTGAAGGCGTTAATACAGAACGTTTAACCAATGCCATTGTTGATATTGACGTGGTCGGTGGCAATAATGGTGGCGCCAAAGCCATGTCGTCCGGCGGCGGTGGTCGAATAAATGCTACGTCTTATTTTGGTAAAGGGGGAAAATCGGTTGATTCAACTTTTACTAAACGGGATCAAAAAAATAATTGGGTCGAAAACATTCCTCTTGATCCCACGCAATTTCGTTTTGATATTGAGGTTTATGTACCCAACGCAGATGATGTTGTCATCGCTCCCGAACGAGTATGGCGAGATGACATTTTTACATACATTGATTTGGGAAAAAGAGCCCTTTATATGACCCAAAGGCCGGTTGTTTCTCTCATTGTTGAAAGAATGGAGGTTCCAGTCGGATTTCGTACTAAAGGCCCTAATAATCGCTTAATCATCGTTGAGGGAATAGGCGATATGGTTTTAAGAAACGGAAAAAGGATTGTTTGCCTTAAACTTCGTCGTTCTGATGACGCAGGACTTGAAGATGCAAGTTACGCCAAAGATGTTACTGATAAAGAATGGGACCGTGGCGCAAAAATTCCGGCTGGCGCTCAATCAAAGGCCGGCGGAGCTTCATATCCTGATTTCAGTTCCGGTCCTGTAAATGGCGCGGCCAATGAACCGACAGGAGATTATAGTGAAGATATGGGTAATGGGGGAGCCATGTTCCCCGGCTCTGGTGGTGCGGCTGACTTTGATTATTCAAAAATGCATCGTATTCAGAATACGCAACAATTTGACCCTGCGGCCTCATCTATCGCTAATCAATATCGATATGGTTCAGGCTTTGTAGACAGTAGTGGTTCAAATATTTCCATAGAATTGGGAACTGATGCCAATGTCGAAAATCTGGAAAATTTATGGGATGATGTATCAAATAAACATTCCAAGATTCTTGGCAAGTATGATCCGTTCTTTTCTGTTGATGCACCGGCGGATGGTCAGGGTAAAGAACTGTTCCATCTCCGTATAGGACCGGTCAAATCTCTTGAAGAAGGCGATGGTGTTTGCAGTCGTCTTGGTAGAAGTGGTGTATTTTGTAGCGTAGTTAGGACACAATGAGTAAAGAAGTTTTAACACATTCGGAAAGTTACATAAAAAAGACCAACCGCATAATTCTTGCGGTTGGTATCACTTCTTTTATTATTTTTCTGTTGGGCGTTTATCTCCTGTTTTCAAACGGAGATAAAAAAGATGAAGCTTCTATTGAGTTTCCTGAAAATGATACCGCTTTTCCGGACGAAACTACTACTGCTCCTAGTGCTGAAATTCAATTTTCTACACCGGATGATGGTACTCCCCCAATAACTACAACACCCAATCCTGTCCCCTTGGGACAAGTCCTTGTAGGAACTGATGCCAAAAATGTTTTAACTGTCGGTACAAATGGTAAAGCTTCTATAAATATAACAGAAGTTAAACTAGCCGAAGCCCCTTTTGATGGTTTTAAATATACAGAAAAATGTTCCGGCAAAACGCTTCATGGTTCCGAAACTTGTGATATTACTATGTCTTGGACACCAGTAGTTACAGGAAACGTCCAAAATAATTTCATTATTTCCTGGCACGAAACCCACCTTGCACAAACAAGTTCAAAGTCTGCAAAAGTTCCGGTTTATGGTAATGCTGTAACTAAAGAAGACTGCAATTTTTGTGAAACAATAGAAGACACATCTTCTGGCAAGTTCTCTTCCGGCACAGACGGCAAAACAATGACCCGAGCCGTAGTTGGCCCCGATGGCACAATTATCGGATATGCAGACGAAAGTGGTTATGTCCACGATGATAAAGGCAATGTTATCGGTCGTATTAATGAAACCGGACTGGCTATTGATGGCGAAGGCAATATTATTGGAATTGCCAACAATCGCAAATTGGTTTTTGATGATAAAGGCAACGTCATAGGTTATGTTAATCCCGATGGTTCGGTAGTTGACCTTAATAATAATGTTACCGGTCGCATGTTGCCTGATGGTACGGTAGTCAATAATGATGGTGATGTTATCGGACGTGCTGTTGACATGGGATATGTTTACGATGATGCTGGCAATATTATCGGACAAGTTATGGCTGACGGTACTGTAACCGATATGAGTGATAACGTTATAGGACGGTTAAACGATAAAGGGGAAGTTGTTGATAGTACTGGCAGCACCATAGGACACGTTAATAAAACCGGCAGAGTAGCGGTCGATGAAAACGGCAATATAGTCGGCGTTGTCATGCCTGATGGCACAGTAGTCGATGCTGACGGAGAAATCGTCGGTAGTGTTGATAAAAATGGCAATGTTATTGCAAGCAAAAAAAATCCGTCACGTAGTGTTGACCGCAAATTAGTTCGAGATTCTTCTGGTAAAGTCGTCGGCTATGTTGATGACGATGGTACAGCCCGTGATTTTCAAGGCAATTCTATAGGAAGGATTCGTCCTGACGGAACAATAATTGATAAAAACGGTAATAAGTTAACAACTTCTGGCGCTTTGTTGGCTTATGATAATGACGGAAAAGTTATAGGATATGTTGATAATGCAAATAATGTTATTGGCGCTGACGGCAAAAAAATAGGTACGGTTTCTTCAAATGGAACCATTGTTGATGGAGCAGGCAATGTTATTGGTCATGCAGCCCCCAATAGCGATAAAAGTTCAAAGTTCAAAGCATTAGCCTATGATAATGATGGCAACGCCATTGGTTACGTCGATGAAAATGGTGATGTTCATGATTTTGATGGCAAAGTAGTCGGCAAAGTATCTTCTGGCGGGGCGATTGTTGATGCAAACGGCAAAGTTATAGCCAATGTTGGCAAAACGTCTGACATCAAAGCATTAGCCTATGATAATGATGGCAAAGTTATAGGCTACGTAGATAAAGATGGAGAAGTCCATGATTTCAAAGGAAATACAATAGGCAAAGTATCTTCTGGCGGGGCGATTGTTGATGCAAACGGCAAAGTTATAGCCAATGTTGGCAAAACATCTGACATCAAAGCATTAGCCTATGATAATGATGGCAACGCCATTGGTTACGTCGATGAAAATGGTGATGTTCATGATTTTGATGGCAAAGTAGTCGGCAAAGTATCTTCTGGCGGGGCGATTGTTGATGCAAATGGCAAGGTTATAGCTAATGTTGATAATGAATCAAATGTTAAAGCTTTAGCTTATGATAGCAATGGCAATAACATAGGTTATATTGATGATAACGGTATTGTATATGACATAAATGGTGAAGAAATTGGCAATATGCGTAACGATGGTTCAATTGTTGATAATGAAGGTAATATTATCGGAAAGGCCGGAGAAATTAACGAAAAAGGATTTCATCTCGCTCGTGATGCTGATGGCAAAATCATAGGTTTTGTTGATGATCAAGGTTCCGTCCATGATGTGAATGGTAGAGAAATCGGTAAGTTACTTGAAGACGGTACGATTGTCGATGACAGAGGCAATGTAATTGGTAAATCCGGTGGTGATAATGAGAAAAATTACCGTCTGGCATATAGTCCTGATGGCAAAATCATAGGTTTTGTTGATGATCAAGGTTCCGTCCGCGATGTGAACGGTAGAGAAATCGGTAAGTTACTTGAAGACGGTGCGATTGTTGATGACAGAGGTAATGTAATCGGTAAAGTTGGTGATACCAAAGAACAAGGATATCGCCTTGCTTACGGTCAAAAAGGTAATGCTATTGGATATGTTGATGATCAAGGTGTTGTCCATGATTTTGACGGTAATAAAATTGGTAAATTACTTAATGATGGTACGGTAGTTGATGACGATGGGAGGATTATTGGCAGTACGGGTACAACTCCCAAACAACTGGCGTACGACAAAAGCGGTAAAGTTATCGGTTATGTTGATGAAAATGGCAATGCAATTGATTTTAACGGCAATGTTTTAGGAAAAATGGCCCCATCAGGCAAGATTATTACTGCTGATGGACAAGAAATAGGAGAGGTTGGCGATTTTGCCAAACTTCTGTTGGATAAAAACAACAAAATTACCGGTTATATTGGAAATGATGGTGAAGTTTTTGATGTCAACGGTAATGTCATTGGTTCAATAGATGCAGACGGTCGTATAGTGACTAATACGTCTAATATCGTCGGACATCTTGTTCAAGACCAAATGATACCTATTACTCCCAAAGGAGAAGTACTTGGAATTGTTAACAATAATGGTACAATTGAGAATAGTCAAAAGCAGATTGTAGGTAGAGTATTATCCAATGGGTTGGTAAAAAATCCTAATGGCTCCAATATTGTTGCACGTATGGTCCGCGGTGGTCTTGTAGTCGGCCAAGGGTGCAAAAATATTGGGTATCTTGAAAAAGACGGTATTGTTCGTAAATCAAATCAAGAAACCGGCTATAAAGTTAATGTCGATGGCATAGTAGTTGATGAAAGTGGTAATTATATTGGTGAAGTTGTAGTTCCAGGTCCTGTTTTTGACGATTCGTGTACCAAAATCGGCGAAGTTGAAACCGATGGCATAGTCCGCCAAAATGGCAACTACGTTGGTTGCATTAATCCTGATGGTACAGTATTAAATGAAAAAGGTGATATTATAGGTGGAGTTGCCCGTTCAGGAGTTGCCGTTTCTTATGATGGTAACCTGTTGGGTCTGGTAAACGAGAACGGTCTTGTTTTGTCGCAACAAGCCAAACCGGTTGGTTGTGTTGGCACATATGGTGACATTTTTGATAAAAAAGGTGCGTACATTGGTCATATACTGCAAAACACCAATGCCTACGATTTAGAAGGTAACTTTATCGGTATGGTTAATTCTGCAGCACGTGTCCCTATCCGTGGACAGACTTCGGGGCGTTTGTTGCCTAACAATGCTGTTATTGATGAAAACAGCAAAATTATTGGCGTTGCAATGCCGAACAGAACCACACTAATTGATCACCAGGGCAAAATATTAGGGCATTTATTTCCTGACGGCAATGTTTACGATGGTAAAGGTGCATCTGTTGGTAAGCTTTATGGTGATGGCGCCGCATTTTACAATAATGTTCCTGGGTACCAAGCATTTACCGGAAAAGTTGCTGATTTTAGTGGCAAAATCATAGGTATGGCAGTTTATAATAGTGAAGTAATAAATCGTTTTGGTGAAAAACTCGGTCGCCTTGATGCCAAAGGATACTATTTTGACAACAAAGGCAATCTTAAAGGTGGCATTATAAGAAGAGGGTCAGCAATAGGTTATGATGGTTCCTTCCTTGGTTATGGTTTATCTGATGGTCGCATAATTGCTCTTGATGGAAAAACCGTTGGTCGTAGCACTCCTGATAGCAAGGTTTTGAATAACAAATCTGTTATAATCGGAGAGATAATTCCCGAAGGAATTGTTATGGATGTTTGGGGATCTTACAAGGGTTACACAAACTCGGTCGGAGATGTCATTGATTTAAATGGTAAAAACATAACAGCTATTCTTCCCGGAGGTTCTACAGATAAGAACTTGAGTCTTGCTAAACGTGGAACAGTTATTGATTTTGCCGGAAAAGTTGTTGGCTCGGTTATGCCTGACGGTTCAATTATCGATACTACGAACATAAAAATGGGTAGATCTTTGTCTGACGGTAATGTGCTCAATAATTCAGGAAAACTTATAGGTGAAATCGTTGATGGTGATTTAGTTATAAACAATGAGGACAAAGTTGTTGGTTATATTGCAGCCAATGGCATGGTTATTGATCATCGTGGATCTGTCATCGGTCGAGTTTTATCAACCGATTTAGCGGTAGATAACGAAGATGAAATTTTGGGGCGTATTTATAAAATTGGAACCACTATTCTCGGTAATACCGGTCGATACGTTGGTCGCCTGGCCTCTGACGGATCAGTAGTTGATACCAACAATAAAATTATCGGGTATATGAAGAGTAACGGCTCATTTATTAATCTGGATAAACGTGTTGCCGGATATGCTTTGCAAGAAGTAGCAAAAAATCGGAGGAACTAAAATTGACGTCAAAGGTAAACAGCAAATTTAAAAACATATTGCTTTTTGTTTTTGCAATGATTTTTGCCAATGTTAACCTTGCGTCGGCACAAGAAATTACTGCTATTGATTTTAATGGTGCATTAATTGGAAAAGTTATTCCAGATGGCAAAGTTGTAAGTTTTGACAATCGCCTTATTGGGAATATTACGGCAGATAGTTTGATTCTTAACTCATCCGGCAAACTTATCGGCGGTGTTGTTCCGCAAGGTGTTGCCATAGGTAATGATAATCGTATGTTGGGAAAAGTTAGCTCTGACGGAGCTGTACGCCTGGCAACCGGAAAAATTGTCGGCAAAGTTCTTCCTAATGGCTTGGTTGTTGATGAAAAATTTGATATTTTAGGTGCAGTATTATTTCCTGGGCTGATTTATGCAGATGACGGCAAAACGGTAGGACGGCTTACAGGGGACGGTGTATATACCAACCTTCAAGGGCAAAATATAGGTTTTGTTTCATCTGACGGATATGCTTACAGACGTTCAGGTAATGATTACGTTTTAGATGGACGCCTTGTTTCCTCAAAAATGGTTATTGATTTAGCAGGAAAATTTATCGGCAACGTTTCTCCGGGCGGAAAAATAACTGATTTTGATGGCAAACAGATTGGTTTTATTAAGGCAAACGGCCTTGCATATAATTCAGACAATAAAGTTATCGGTAGTGTAGTTCGTTCAGGATACGCATTTAGCAATGCCGGAAAATATATTGGATTGGTTACATTTAATGGTGAGGTAATCAATGGTGAAAAATTAATCGGTTATCTCCAATCTGATGGAAATATTGCTGATACAAAAGGCAATATAATAGGTTTTATGGTCGATATTGCATCAACTGCGGCAGATAGTTCCGGACAATATTTAGGTCGGGTTATGCCGGAAGGAAAGATTGCTAAAGGTACAGATATTATAGGACAGCTTGGTCCATGGAATGTTATATATGACAAAGAAGGCAAACAAATTGGCCAACTAATTCAAACAGGTCCAATTTTTGATTATCGCGGAGAATTGCGAGGTCATTCTCTTAAAAATGGACAAGTCGTAACTGTTGGTGGTGCTCCTTTAGGCACAATACGAGGTGATTTCGCAGTTAGTAGTAGCGGAAGCATTATAGGTGCAGTCTTAAAAAATAAAGTTATATTTAATGGTAACAACCAAGCACTTGGAATCACCGGTATTAATAGCACAATATCCGTCGGTAATGACAACCGCATAATTTCACCGCTTGGATATGTTTATACCTCAGATGGTAAAATAGACGGTAACGCATTTTCTCTCGGTTCAATTTTTGACCTTGGAGGAAAATCTGTCGGTGCAATCTCGCCTAATGGTGATATTATTAACAACGGGATATCTCAAGGAGGACATCTAACCCAATATGGTTACAATATTGACGAACATAATTCCGTACTTGGAGGTAAAATCAATACTGTTTATGCAGTTACCTCTACTGGACAAAGTGTAGGCATTTTGGCAGACGGAAACCAGGTTTTAAATAAAGGATTGCACCCCATAGGCAAGGTATTGCCTGATAATAGTGTTGTTGCTTGGTCTGAAAAAGCTTCATATATGCCGGTTAATGGTTTTGGCTCTCCGGCTCGTCTGGCAATGTCATATGACGGAAAAATAATTGGCATTATAGATAATCAAGGACAAGTCAAGGATAGTGGAGCTTCAACAATCGGCAAAGTCAACTCAAGTGGCATAATTTTTGATAACAGTGGTGCTGCTGTTGGTGAAGCTGTTGATTTTATGTCAGTAGTTAATGACAAATGCGAATTAGTTGGAACAATTACGCCGACAGGTGAGGTTAAGAACTACCGTGAGGTTAATATGGGTAGAATATTACCTAATTCTCAAGTGATTTCTGATAATGGTGCGATTATCGGCTTTGGTGTTTCTCGCGGAGTTATTATTGATTTTGGCGGTAAACCTGTCGGGACAACATCATCTGACGGTCGTGTCCTTAATTATGCAAATGATAATCTCGGCTGTATTAACAGTCAAAACCGTCTTTATAATAAGCAAAAATCTCTCATCGGCAAAATAGTATCGATTGTTCCGGTTATTGATTTCAACAATAAAATTGTCGGGCGCAGTATGTTAGACGGTAGAGTTATCGACAACAATAATCAGGATATTGGATACGTTATGCCGGATGATAGTGTTAACTCAAAAACATCCTCTCATTTAGGAATGTTGTTCAGATACAGGTATGCTTTTAATAATGCTAACAGATTAATGGGAACAGTTAATGACAAAGGCGAAGTTATTGACTCCCAGGGCAAAAATATAGGTTCAGTTGATTTTGATGGAAATGTTAAGTCCGGTAACAAAAACATAGGCTACGCTTTGTATGATATTTACGTATATAACGACAATAACAATGCAATAGGTTATATTGCCCCTGACGGTGGGATTATATCATTTTCAAATCAACACTTGGCCAAATCAATTCACGGTTTTGCCGTAAGCAATTCACAGGAACTTTTGGGGCGCGGAAATCGTGATTTTCATATACGTAATAAAAACAATGATATCATTGGTGAGTTAATGCTAAATGGTAACGTAATTTCACAAACCGGTGAAGTTGTCGGAAGCCTTGGTGAAGAGGGAAATATTATCAATCCGGAGGGGGAGATTATTGCTAAAGCTACTCCGTTACAATATTATATACCTGATAAAAGAAAACTGGTCTATGATAAAGAAGGAAATCCAATGGGATATGACAATGGGAAAGGACAAGTTGTCGATGAGAATGGAAATATTGTTGCAATTCTTGAAAAAGACGGAAAAGCTGTTGATGCAAGCGGAGTTGTAATCGGTCATCTTGATTGGTTCAAACATCCCGAAAAAGAAAAACCATCTTCTTCTGAACCCCTTCCGAAAGTTGGTAGTCGTCCTCTGGAAGAAAGAGATTATAAACGTTCTGCAAATATTGCTCTTGATTTAAATGGAAATTATCTTGGTGATATTGTGCAAGATAAAGTAATCAATCCTAAAACCGGAAAAATTGAAGGCGTTGTGGAGGGAGATCTTGTGCATGATCCTGAGACAGGAGAAGTTCGCGGACGTCGTATAAGAATTCCTTTAGATGAGGTGCCGGAAGAACCCGGAACACCGGTAGCTCCAAAACCCGGAGCATCAAATGTCTTTGTTCCTGGAAATAAGGGATATTGCGAAGCACATGGCCTCGGTGATGATTGCCTTGAACAAACGCCTGCTACACCGGGACAACAAGTTGCAAATCAACAAGCCCAAGCAATTCGTCGCCAAGGTATGTTTGTCGGTTCAAAAAGTACTACTTTCAGTCGTGAATATTTTGATGGCAAACAAAAAGATTGGGGAATTGCTAAGGTTGTTTCAACCCTTCCGGTTGATATGGATATGATGATTTTAGCTGACAAACCGATTCCGGCAGTAATTTCAAGACCTATTGATACTGAACATGAGGCACCGGTTACTGCCTACGTTGAACGTAACGTATATGCTGAAGATGGTCGAAACGTTATTATCCCTGCTGGTAGTCATTTAATCGGTAGTACCGGAGGAGAGAGTGGAGGTCAGAATTCTGCTCGTATCAGTATTATCTGGGAAAGATTGATTACTCCTAAAGGTGTTATGTTTGATTTGAGTTCGGCTAAAACTGGCGATGCTCAAGGTCGAGGAGGGGTATTGGGTTATCTGGATCGTCAACTGGTTAAAAAATATTCAACGCCGTTAGTAACATCAATTATTACCAATGGCATAAGTGTTCTGTTCTCAACCGAAGACAGTTCTAAAGGAGGAGAAAACAGCTCTGAAACTTCAAAACAACAGGCCACCAATGATGCACGACAAAATTTCTTAGACGACACCAAACAAATGTTTGAGGATATGCTTAATGATTACATGAAGACAAAATCTGTCGTAGTTGTTCCTGCCGGCACCAGAATTATTGTTTTTCCTAAAGTTGATTTATGGCTTAAAACCATGGATGATTTTCGTGATGAAGCCAAAAAAGGAGGAGCTAATGAAAGTCATGAATATGAAAATTCTTTATTTACGGAAGAGGATTATAAAAAATTACACGGAGAAGAACGTAACTCTTCAAGTGGTGATTCTTCTCCTGCACTGGTTTCTGCCCCAGTAACATATGCTCCGGATAACCAGGGGAGAACCAACGTTGGAGCTACCCCGCCACCGCCACCGCCGTCACAAAGCAACAGTAGCAGATACAACAACCAGAACAATCGAAACAATGAAGAAGACAGCGATGTTCCACAACTGTTTTAGAGGGAGAAAAGTATGAGTTTTGAAGTATTAGAATCAGTTTTACGCCCTCTGGCTTACTGGTATAATCAGGAAAACATTGAGGAAGTTGCAATCAATCGCTCAGGGCAGGTATGGTTGCGCCTTCGCGGCAAAAGAGCCTATCCTTGGGTTATGTACAAAGACGAAAAACTAACCAAGGAATATTTGACCGACCTTCTTTACATTGTTGCAAACACATATGAACTTCCATTCGACCCGATTGGTGGCACTCCCGTAGTTTATGCTACCATTCCCGGAGAACACCGTTTTTCAGCTATATGCGGCAAGAACGTAATGTATGATGAAGACGATATCGCCGGAGGCGTGGCTATTGCCATCCGTGTTCATAGTGATGATGTTGCTTTTGGTCTTGGAGACTATGGATTAAAACAAGGTGAGCAATTACACCATATTAACCCGTTGAAAAACATAAAAGATCCAGAAGATCCGTATGAGCGTCTTTTGCTTAGCATCAAACGCGGTGATCACATTCTGGTCAGTGGCGCGACAGCAACTGGTAAAACCACGTTTTTGAACAACCTGCTTAAGATTTTGGATATTCACAAACGTGTTATTACGATTGAAGATGCACGCGAGCTTTTAGTTCCACATCCCAATCGTGTCCATATCGTAATGTCTCGTACCGGACAAACTAACCAGTTTGACTACAAAGGCATTATTGACTTGGTAGTTCGTTTTACCCCAGATGCTATTATTGGCGGTGAAATTTCAACCGGCAACGCCGGTGCAATTTGGGAGCTTATGGGATCAGGACATGATAACTGCCTGGCAACCATTCACGCTGAAAGTTCCAGTGCTGCATATGAAGCTTTTGCTGATCGTATATTGCACTCATACCCGACACTTGATCGCCGCAAAACTATAGAAGAAATGCATCATAAATTGCGAGTTGTACAAATCAATCGCGATGGCAACCTGCGTGCGGTTACCGAAGTTACTTAACAAAAAGCTCCTATATCAGGAGCCTTTTTTATCATTTATAGCATTGGTGGAATATTTATTTGTGCTATTTCCCCCGGTCGTATTTTTACGGTTGCATACGAGTAATTTGCAGTTTCCACTTGAAATTTCTGCCGTCCGGTCAATTGCGCCGCCATATCATTAAAATCTCGACCATCCATATCTTGCCTTTGCGGATTCATGATATACAAAACACATCCTTGATTCCTTTCGGCTTTACCGCATCTTACCCTTCCGTTAGGTACCTCGCGATTAGGCACTACACCCTGTAACCCGTTCATTATAGTCTTAGGTGTATCCAAAAAAGTTTTTGCTATAAATATACCAAGAATTAAAGAAGCAATAATTGCCACCAGCATTGCCATTCCGGTATATAAATTTCCGACCATAAAACGATCTTTAATTGATGGATTTGCATCTTCCACATCTTCATCAGACAAGAAAGACGGATTAAGACGACTATCTTGTTGCATAGCAGGAAGATTGTCGTTTTCCAGATAATTGTCCGCATGAAATGGTCCATTGTTATTCTGATTATTAAAAGGGTTATCCATTACAGCTTTTGATGGAACAGCCATGTTGTTTTCGCCATTATCAGCCGCACGCCTGATTGGGCGTTTAACTTTTTTGAAACGTGGTTTATTCATCTGTGTATTGTCCATTTTTTACCTCTTAATCTATACTAATTTTGTTTTTTTGCTGTTTTTATCACTCTTGGGACAATAAAAACAACAGTTTGAGATTTATCAGGTTGTGCTCCAATAATTTCATTCGGAATACCGATAATCAAAAAGTTTTCACCCAATTTGCTACGAATACTGAACTGTGTAATCTGTCCATCACGTCCCTCAAGAGTAATGTCAGAAAACAGCCTGTTCTGAGGCATAAGTGAAGATTTTGCCAACAAAGACAACTGTGTTTCTGGCATTCTATCACCGGAACATTTTCCGATATCAAAACGTGACATCCACAAATTCGGTACCACAAATTTTCCTTCAGCCATTTGAATAACAAAAGCCTGTCGCTCCAAAAAGCTGTATAGAGTACCGATATTAATTTCGTTTGATGTTGTCAATATCCTGCCGATAACCCCGGTTTTGGCTGTTTTAACAGATCCGAAATCAAATACTTGCAACATTTGTTGCCAATCAATATCTTCATTTTCGGTATGTGGAATAACCTTGAATACACTAACATCATATGCAATCAATTTTGGATTACTTTCAAACTCATCCAAAAGTTTTTGAATTTTCTTTTGTAATTCATAATCCCCTTTAAATGTGAGTGAATAATCAGACCAGTCGGCTGTAATATCGGTAATTCCGGCTCCCCTCATCACATCCAATAAGGCCAATATAATTGGTCGAGATTTTGGAACGTATAGAGTAAAATCAGTTTTTCTTCCGATTGTTAATGTTTTTGTTTCTGCATTGTATGTATAATATATTTCAGCTGCATCTGTAATTATCTTAATTACCTCTGATAACTCACCACGTAAATTCTCTGCGGAAATATTAGGATAAGGAGCATCTTTTGCGACTAACTTTATACCAGCCTCTTTGGTCAATTTTAATAAAGCTTTTTCAGCCGGCATTTTCTTGAATGAAAAACCGGTTACTTCATAACGAGGAAGAGGATTGTCAACACCGTTTCTTGTAAGATTAAAAGCCTTCATGTCATATGGCAAAGTGGTAATCATCTCTTGAGAATTCCAGTTTACATGGCAACGCAGAGGCGATTCCAAATCAAATGCACTTGCACCTGCAGGTGTACGTATCATATTAGGATCAACTTCATTAACAATATTTGCTCTTTGAGCAGGGTCAATAACTTCAACATTAGATGCTTGTTGATTGGAACGAAAATTTTTGTTCGGAAATCTGCATCCGGACAATACCAGTGCGAATATCAATAACCATAAAATCTTTCTACAATGCAATTTGTTAAACATTGGCCTGCTCTTTGTTTTATTTATTGTCTGTCTCTGTGTTATCTTTTTGTTTTGCTTCAGCAAATTCAGCTTCCACTTTTGCCTTTGCTTCACTATCCTGTTGAAGCAGTTTTTCCATCAACTCTTCCATGCCCATACCGGCTCCGACTGTTGGATCTACGGCTTTATCCGGAACAGCTAAAGCCTCTTTCATTTTTTCAACTTCACGAGCATCATTCTTAATCATATCGGGAGTAGAATTTTTTCTTAATTCTTCTTTATACTCGTCCAGAGTACGCCTAAATCCGTTCATACCTCCGGCAACTTTTTTCTCCACATACGGATATAAGTCTTTGTGACGAATTATATAATCTCCGGTCTCGCTAATTTCTTCTAGCACGTCCAAAATATAACCATAGAACGGATAATCTTCTAAAGCCATATTACCCTTGCGCACACAACGTGCTGCAATTCGCGAAATTGTACGATCGTAATAATCTTTCAACAGAATATAATTATCGACGAACCAGACATCGCCGTTGCTGTTGTTATCTTGAGAATCTTGCACCATATCATACTCCTTAATACCTATGATATTAGATTAGGAGACAACGATTGTAAATTGTATTGATATCTTATCCCACACTATTAACGGTATAAAAATACGGATCTTCTTCCTCGTCGTTATCCGCACCCACCAATATAAGCTCAAAGTCTTTTGATGCAATAATTTCAGAAGATTGAACAATTTGTTCTTGTGGTGTGACTTCCTGTGGATTCTCATCTATTACTGTCTGTTCATCTTCAGGAATTTCTTCATATTCCCATTCCCAATCTTGTCCTTCGGTCCCAGACAGCTCATTATTAGGTTGTTCTTCAGGAATTTCTTCATATTCCCATTCCCAATCTTGTCCTTCTTTACCGGCAACCTCTTCTGCAACAGGTTCTTCGGGCTGATATTCCCATGTCCAACCGTCACCTTCAGAAGCATATTCCTGCTCTTTTGAAGATACGTTGCTTTCAGGCTCTATAATTTTAGCTGGAGCAGGTGATTCGTTTACGCTACCAAACCCCCAATCAGCTGCATTGTCAACAGGCTTATCTTCTACTACAGGCATTTCCGGCAAAGCCGAAATTATAGTCTTTTTCTTTTGCAGTGGTTTATCAAGGATTGGTGTTTGGCTATCTTTTTCAATAGGAGGAATCACTAATTGCTCTTCACGATTCTTTTTCTTTTTCTTCTTCTTTTTCTTCTTAGCAACAAGCGTTTCAACATCGGTTGCAACAGTATCAACATCACTATCTTTAACGGTGTAATCTTTTTCAGGTGAAATCCCTATCTCCGGTTTAAGAGAACTAGCGTCATCAATGCTAATTTCCTCAATTTGTTCAGGCACCGCTTTTGTTTCAACCGAAGGTCGAGCTTCGGGCATCTGTACTGCAAGACCTTTCATCTGTGATAATGCAGTAATTATTGCATTCGTAGATTGTTGTTGGCTTTCTCTTAAAGCAGAAGTAATGATTGCTGAAAATTCCTGATTTTGTGAACGCGTTATTTCACGGAATAAATCAGCTTGCATCTTCATAATTTCTTCCACTTGAGGCTTCGTATCACCGGATAGTACCGACGTCCCTTTCAATTTTTCAATAGTCTGAATAATTGTTTGGGCAGAATTTTGCTGGCTCTCTTTTAGCGTCGATGCTATTATCGAGGAAAATTCACGTCCTTGAACCTTTAAAGCCTCAGTAACATTTTCCAACATAGCCTGTTTTTTGGGAGAAGATGCTGCATATGTAATCGGTGTTGGACCATCTTCATCTAATTGTTTGAAGCTATCAATCAACGACTGAGTTGATAATTTTATACTGTCTTGTATAGCTAGAGAAATAAGGGCAGACAATTCTTCTTTTTGAGATTGTGTCGTTTCTTTCAAAAATTTTGATTGAGCCTTTACCAGATCATCAATTACATTTTTGATTTGAAAAGCCGTAGCAGCCTCTGCCGGAGCATCACTATTAGATATAATCTTAATCTGATTATTCTGCTCAATCATCTTATTCAGATTTTCTTGCAGTTCTAAAAAAGACTGAGTAATAAGCTTACTATCTTCCTGCCGCTTCTGTTCAGATGCGGAAATCGCTTCTGCCAAAGCATTTGAGATAGTTTTTGTAAAAGTTTCATCAGCTACAAGCTTTAGTTGCTCGGCTTCAAGTTTATCTTTTGGAGCCTTAAAATTAGGGACATTACGCAACTCCTTAATAATCTGAGCGTTCGATTGAGCCAAACTATTGGCTAATACTTTTGCAAAATTATCACTATCAATAATCGGTGCACTGACAGTAACATTTGTTGCCGACTTAGCCTGCTCAATATCTTGAGAAGCTTCTGCAACTATACTTGTTTCTTCAGCACCTGAAGCATCTGTATCGTCAACTTCATCTCCACGTTCTAGATCATCCATATATTCCAACAAAACAGAACCGCCGGGCAAAGTTTTTAAACACTTGCGTATAGCTTTAGGTTGCTTCAGAAGCTGGTTATTAAACTCTTCTTTCTTTTCTTTGCTGAAGATGTGTAATTGACGGAAGATGTTCAAAAAACGTTGCGCGATAATGATAGGTTCTTCTTCTTTATCGCTGTTTGTTGACTGCCCGAAAGTAGCAGTAGTTATGATATCTTCCGCCAATGTTTTTATCCTTATTTTATCTGCACTAAATATAATCAGTATAGAGTAAAATTACAGATAAATAGCCACCACTTTATGCAAATTACTCAAATCGTTATTGCTGAATTCGATTTTTTCATCAGGATTCCATCTGATTCCATAAAGTTTTCCATTGTCATCTTCGCGAATACTGATAATTTTTACTTCATTCGGCTTAACATAATAAGCGGCAATATCGCCAACACTTGCAACTTCTTGCGGATTAATTACTAAAATAGAGCGAGAAGGCAACAACGAACCCAAGCGACGAGAACATAAGTTCAAAGCATAAGCATCTTTTTTACCAATCAAAGAACTTGGGCGTGAAACCGTCTTAGATTCGTTTTCAAAATCAACTAATACATTTCCATCTTTTCCTGCTACACCATATACAGAAAGTTTTTGGCTCTCACGAGATGCATTATCAAAAGCAGCAATTGCACCGCGAGGATTTGAAAGCAATTTATACTTAGAGTCGTTTCTTTGGATAATCTCTTCCAGAGCACCTTTTTCATCAAGTTGCTTAATTGTAGACTTTAATTCATCTACGGTCATAGATAAGGCCTTCGCAATATTCTTCATTTCCTTATCGGAAACTTCACGTTGGCCCATTTCAATACGGTGATAAACTGACAAAGTCATATCCGAACTTTCCGCAACCTCAATCAATGTCAGATTCTTTTCATTACGGATTTGACGCAATCCAGCACCCAAAGTTTTAAGACCAGCTCTTTCGTTTATTCTGTTACGTCTTTCTTGTTCACGTCTCCAAGACAAAACAACTTCTTCTTGAGAGTTCTGTTCGTTTACAAATAAATCCTGCATCGGGCAATCCAACAATTCCGATACACGTACCAATTGTTCTTGGTCAATACGACGATAGCCTTTTTCTATTTTTGAAATAGCAGACAGGCTGACTCCCAAATGATCAGCAAGTTCCTGCATTGAACGACCACGCAATCTTCTATACATTCTGATTTGATTTGGGAAAATAATTTCTTCCATAATGCCCCCTCTAAAAATGTTTTTAATCACTACCCACCATAATAATCAAAGTTTATTATTAATCAAGAATTTTGCACAAAAGCTGACAATATTGTGCAAAAAAACGACAGAAGTTTTGAGTTTCTGCCGTTTTTACGCCACTTTGAGCCTGTTACTTATTTAAATTCTGAGAACGTATAAGCCTTATTTCCGACATTTTGAACTTGCTGTCCAAACTCTTTCATGTCGTCTTGACTGAACAAAATATCTTGCTTCGGAATATTCGCTGATACGTCACCGCTTATATATACCGGATGATTAGACCTCTTCGAATAAGTATTTGCTACGGAATATTGACGGGTTTCTTTATCTCCGTCAATAACGGATTTACGCTGAATAATTCCGTCTGTTTCATAAGAAACACCTTTCCCGTTTTTATCCATAGTCGATACTTTGGTCATAACACGATTTCTGACAAATTGGGCTGAAAACGTCGTAACAGTGCCATTTTCATTCTTCTGGGTAATCGTAATAGTCCTATTTCCGTTACCATCAACACTGCTGGAGATGTTTCTTGATAAAAATCTGTCATCCAGCGTTCCACCGACATAGTTTTGCATACGAGATTTAATCAACGCATCCATAATCATCAATTGTTGGTTAGTATGAGACATCAGCGAACTTTGAACAAATGCCGCAATTGTCGCATTATCAACTTCTCCCCTCTTATTAACGATTCTTTTCAATATTTTATTGCGAGATGATGATTGTTTTATAATATTTCCATTTTCATCATAAGTTGTAGAAATACTTCCAAAATCATCCTTCTGAACAATCGTCTTTGATCCGTCAGCATTAATTTGTGTCTTTGTTTCAATAACATTTCCGCTTGTATCGGTTCCATAGCTTCTGTAATGAGAATGCGTATTAACTTCTACTTTTTTCAAGGCTTTATTAAACTTCTCTCCGATCCACGATGAAGGATCATCTCTCTTCATTTTACCTAAAGCTGCATTCCAAGCCCGACCGATACTTGAACCGCCGGTCTTATACATCTGGTTTCCGTCTTCATCAAGCATGTTAGTTCCATCGTCATTTGTAGCTGGTTTTGCCAATGACGAGAAACTTAAACTCTTCACTTTGCGATATCCGTGATTTATATTTTCTTTTAGCAATGCAGCTCCGGATTTTGCACCTTTTTTAGTGACATTTATTGCCGGATTAACCGCATAATTCTTTAAGAGGGTATTGGCAGTAAGACCTACAGCAGATCCTATATTCATTCTTCCGCCGATTCCTCCACCACCGCCGATACTTCCGGCAAATTTCTTTGCAAATGACTTGATATCATCCAATACAGCCCATCCCAAGAACAGTACAAAGATAATTTTAATAGCCCCAATTGTAAACCATACAATCTTTGCTATTTCATCTAACTCTTCAAAGTTATGTGCTTGTCTCATATCGCCCACATATTCTTTTGCAATTGTAGTAACAATCATAATTACCAATGACAAGAATATAAATGTCATTATAGCATCAATAAATGTACCGAATACCTTGGCTAAATACTTTGAAGTTATTTTGAATGCATATGCGGCCAAGGCCACAGGTAATAAAGCAATGGCAACAGCCATCTTAAGCATACTGTCAACCAGTAAAAATGGGTATGCAAGCATTAATATAAATGCGGCAATAAAGAATAAAAATGCTGTTAGTAAATATGCAAAATTAGGTATAAATATCAGAGTTGTATTATCCCATGCCAAACAATGCATAACTCTAGCCAGTGCCAAAATATCAATGATTTGGTCTTGCGTGTTTTTAATTGTGCAGATTATACCATTTCCCATTTCTGGAGACAGTCCAGCTTCTTCTGGATTGTTGATTACACTTTGAACAGCTCCCGATGTCGTCGCTTCCCCTCCATTTTCACCGCCAGCTGTACTGGGGGCAGAGGTTGTTGAACCGTCCACAAGTCCGCATCCTGATGCGGACATAGGCTCACCGCCGATTGTTTGTGCTAATTTTAATCCGGTTGCAAATATAGGGTCAAGAGTCATTGACATAAGTTGTTCAACAGGTCCTTGTAGTAACAAAACCACAACCAAAACCCTGAAGGCCTGATTGAGCATAGCCTTCACAAAAATACGAGGCTCCCTGGTTTCAAAATGTGATACAAAGCGCATAACAACAATTGCTAACCAGATTGCAAATCCGATTAGCACCACTCCTATAACGGCAGGAGCCAGAACATCATAAGTTTTCTTTGCCATTACACTTATAGTGTTGAATAAGATTCTGAATGGTGTACAGAATATGCATCCAAACTGTTGATAGTTATACATAACTTCAAAATAATTACAGCCAGAACTTGTATGATTATTCATGAGTTCAACGGTTTTTTCGTTGGGATTATTAGGATCTGTAGGATTAAGCGGAGGTTCTCCGGCGGCAGTTAGGTCACTAGCTGATCCTACACCAAAACAACTCATTCTGTTAACTCGTTGCTCTTGTGGTGCACAACTGCATACATAATTATCAAAACCGGAATTCATCGGATCAAGCAAAACGCCACCTGATCGAATTTCAATATGCATATGACATGGATAACCATATAAATTACCGGCTTCACCGATTTTCTGTCCTTTTTTATAAATTCCGTTTTCTTTAGCAGACTGATTATGATGAAAAACATATTCAATATTTTTTCCGCATACCGTACACTCATACCTCAATCCTTCTTTTTGTGATTTGGTAATCTTTCCGTCGCAAGGAGCTTGTATAGTAGTTCCACAAGCAGCATGATAGTCATAGCCTTCGTGATTTCCAACGTAGCCCCTATCCACATTTTGGCAACGTTTGTGTTTGCGATGAGGATCATTTTGACTACACCAAATCTTGCCACGAGCACACATTTCTGACGTTACCCCCCCCATGGGAGTAAAAGGTGTGGTGTTAATGCAAGATTTCTTATTCAATTCTTTTAAACAAGTTGCTCCGCCTCTTTTTTGTTTTGCACATTCTGACATTTTGCCTTGAATAAACAGGTTAGGTGAATCATAAGCAGCAATTGCATCATTAGCACACAAAACAAATCCTAACAATATCGCCATATTTACGATTGCTTTAATCAATTTGTTTATGCCTATCTTTTTTCTAGTCATTACTACTTCCCCCAGATAATGTTATCTGATGCCAATTCAGTTTAAGCAGAACTTCCACCACTACCAGATCCTCTAAAACGCTTAATACCTGCGACCATTTTACTACCAGTTTTTCTAACAAATTTACCTAGTCCGCGAGCTCCCTTTTCTAATCCTTGAGATGTTTGATGTTTGACCACATCTTCTCCGAAAGATACAATTTTGTTAGCTTGTGTTTTTATCATTGCAAGTTTGCCGACCATTCTCTCATGCATTGGGTTCTGGTTGCTCAAAGCACTGTCCGGGAAGAATGTTTGAACATATTCACTGACAGTCGTTCCGATAACTTTAATTCCATAGAAATATGCAAATAGCAATAAGATAAATCCGACTGACATAAGCGATATTTTAGAACTTATAAGATCAGTATCGCCATCTTCAATTGCCTTATAAAGCTCGGCAATTCCGCCTTCGGTATTAAAGGTTAAGGCTTTGTCCACCAAAACCATAGCTATCGTTGTTGTTAAGGCTAAAAAGATTAAAATACCTGCCGCATTAAGAATCATTTTAATGCAGGCTACAAACCTGTCTCCGGTAATTCCAAAAGGCCACAATCCGGTAACAATCGGTAAGGCAATTAATGACAATGACAGCTTAAAAGATATGTCAACCAGGAAGAACATGATTGTCAATGTCATAAAGAAACCGGCGCACCAGATCAATACTCCGCAGAGCATTGTCCAGAAATTAGGCATCACATACCAACTTCCGGCATGAGTACTGTGGCAGATAAGCATATGTCCGAGTTTCATATGCTGCGATGTAACTCCATCAATTGACGATACAAGGTTCATAACATCATTCAAAAACTTAGCCGGCAAAAATCCCTCAGAGGAGGTAACCATATCAGCTTCTGTTGCCTGATTTACAGTATTAACCTGCAGTTCTGCGGCTATAGACTGCGACAATGTAGAACCAAATTCCGCGCCCCACGAAAGGAATGGAACCAATACAAAATCAACGGCAATTTCAATTCCAACAGTAATGACTACATACGCTCCAAGTATTTTAAACAGCATCATCAACATATCATTGATCATTGCCCCCGGTTCAATGTTTTTCAAAGAACTCACCTGCTTAATAATATAAAAAGCTATCCACAATATGGCCCCAAGTAATAAAATCTTCTGTCCCGCTTCTTTAGAAAGATATTTCAGTTCATTACATCCGTTCAGAAATGCACTTAATAATGATTTTAATACCTTGCAGGCATAACATCCGTTGTGATATATGTTATCCATTATCGATTGCGCACAAGCTTCGTTTGATTCAGCAAAAGCGGTTGACATCGTTATTAAACATATCAAAGCCGCCAGAACAATTGTTCTGACATTTAACCTTTGAAATATGTTCTTGCACCACATCATATCAATATCCTTTTGTCATTTTGCCTTATTTCGCCCCGCCAAGTTATTGAGTGAAGATTTCATTTTATTGGTGACAGCCTTTGCTGCACGCAATTTTTTAGAATTTCTCAAAGCAAATTTTCCTACAGCCGAAGATCCGCCACTGATCACAGCCAAACCTATGTTGGCTATAAAAGAGCCGAATTTCTTTTGGAAGTTTGCATCGCCTCCTTCTCCGGCGCAGACCAACTTATCGCAAATATCTTTTGCAACATTTATCGAACCTATTGCCAAAAATCCGGTTAACAGCAACATAACCATAGCAACGCTGATGTCGCTGAAACTGCGTTCATCTTCAAAAACGGACATATTCTGATTTAAAATTTCTTGGATAGCTACAAAAATCATTATTGTAACCGTAGCAATCATCATCAGAAATGCCGCCGAGTTCAATATTGCATAAAAGCCGACTTTGGCACATTTACTGGTTGTCTTAAAGGCAAATGACATAATCAGCAAAGGCAAAATCATAACCATCATTGCAAAACGGAAAATTGCATCAACTAAATAGATGGCAAAGCTGATTTTTACAAAAAAGAACATTAGTACTATAAAAGCACCACAGATAGCTGGAGTAACGCCCGGTAATTCGATTGTTTTCCATCCGAGATATATTCCGAAGTTCAATCTTTCGCTAACCGCACAAGTCAAGCATTCCATCATCTCTCTAGGAGAATCAGGAAAACCGCTCAAAGTCGCTTTCTCTATAGGAGAAGCCTTGCATACGTCTGTTGTCAATGGTACATCACCTAAAAAAGGAATATGCCAATTATCAGGAGTTGCACCAATGTTTTCACTTATCATCGCACTTCCAAATTCTAAAAAGGCATTATATATTGGAAAGATAATTGAATTAAGCACGAACAAAACACCATCAGTTGTAGTTGCTAATATTCCGCATATCAAACAGACAAAAAACTTTTTCATTACTTCAGTCCAAAGTTCTGCCGGCGATTCTTCTGTAAAAGAGCTGACATGCTTCAACACTTGAAAAGACATCCAAACCGCAAAGGCAATCATCATCATCGGCAGAGCACCGCTACATAAGTGATCATACATTTCCATAGTTACAGTACCGGTTGTCTTATAAATTGTCCCTACAACTGCGGCTTGCCAACACTCTTTGCGATTTTCCTCTTCAACCCTTTCAGCAGTCATGACCTCATCGCTGTTAGGATTAATAGCGATTGTTGAAGTTTTATCATTATTTCCGCATGCACCAAGCATAAAGATAACGGTGAGCATGGCTACCAATCTCATTATTTTTGTTATGTCAAACATCTTTCTCATCGCCGTTCTCTACGCTAGTTTTTGTTATTCTTCATTATCTCAGCGATCTCTTTTTTTATCCGCTCGACTTCTTTATGGTAGTAGGGATCAGTTTTTGCCATATTTCTTGCATTATCAAGCTCCATGTTTAGTTGATTTATTTGATCCTGAAGACCTTGAGCCACGTAGTCCTTTTGTTTACTTTCCATTTCTGAATCATCTTTTTTACGATTCAATGTGTCATTGTCATATTTCAAATCTTTATTCTCACCGGACAATTCGGAATTTTCGTTTTCAAGATCCTTTAATTTTGAATCATCACTTTGATTATTTCCTCTCGATCTTTCATCATAGCTTTCATTGCCGCCGCTTTGTTGTGGAGCCACATCTTCCACGCTGCCCGTGTTTTGATCGCCATTAGGCAGGAAACGACCAGCTTGTTGATGTACTCTAATATCATTCATCGCATCAGCCAATTCGGTTTTGGTCATTGGTCTATCTTCAATAACAGAAAAACCTTGACCATTATTGCGAATATGTTTTATGGTATTATTTGCAATATCTTTGTATATTCTGTCCCCGCCACGTTCGTTAATTGTGACTATTTGTAAGAGCTTTTGCCTTGGACTATAACTTATTTGACCATGTCTGCCAACGCAATCAAAGAAACCATCAGTCTGATAAGCATATGCCTCAACTATACGTCCATTACTGTCATACCGACCATTACCTTCATAAATTCTCATAACATCAGATTTGGCTGTTCTAGTATGTACTCTTTTGATATCAACTTTACCATTTACGAGAACTAATTCACGCTCATCGTGCCGAACCACATTACCTGATTTATCAAATTGATCTCCGATGTGTCTCTTGCCATCAAATCTTATAATATGGGTTACGTTGCCATCCTTATCATAATTCGTCTGTACAAGGTCACCATTTGTATCCCTCTTTACTTCATGTTGCAATTTACCATCTTTACCAAAAACTTTTCCTTCTTTCATCCAAGTATAAGGTTTCGCACCACTTTGCTGTGCCGATTGTCCCAAATCAACGTTAATTCCCTGCTGTTTCAATTGCTGGTGTACTGAATTTAGGATAACACCGGCCTCATCAATTCTATTTCCAATACCAGCTTGAGCAACAGCATTCAATACATAAGCCACTGCGACTGCATTTTGAGGAGTAACACCACCAGACACAGCTGCCATTGAAAGTGCAGATTGTACAGCATTTTCATAGTCTACTGGTGAATCGCCAGCTTTCATAAATGATGCCAATTCTTCTACTGAATGCGCAGTTGTAAGTTTATCAGTATCAGTTCCGGTACGTGGTTTAATATTATCTTTCAACCCACCCAAGTCCATTCCACTTTGAGATGGGGCTGCTCCCTGAGTTGTTCCGCCGCCTCCACCCTGACCACCAGATCCGGGCTGTGCATTACCTGCAGCATTTTCTGCTTGAGCATCAAGTTGTTTTTTACCATCATCAACAGCCTTATTTGCAGCAACTTCGGCAGCCTTCTTTGCATTAGTTTCCTCAGTTTCATTGATTGCATTAGCAACATCATTTTCATCAGGACTTCCTGTAGGATGTTGTCCGCCGGGCCCTCTTCCCTGAGGTCCGCTGCTCGGTGGAGTATCATCAGGTCCATGGCCATTTGGCCCACGACCATTTCGGCCTTGATTCTGTTCAACATTCAAGTCATTTCCACCGCCATTATTTCCGCCTGGAGTATTGTTTATTGGATTTGTATCATCGTCATTGAAACTATTGATATCATCATCCATATCTGCTGCCGCATTTCTGGCTGCACGCAATCTCCGTCCTGCCGGTGTAAGATGTTCATAAGCTTGTCGTGCAACATATCTTGGAGCTTGTGCAATTTTATCGCCTACTGCCCTGACATCATTACCAAGTGAGCCCCTGTTTTTTATACCAGAAATTCCAAGTGCATTTGCTACGCCACCGACCGAGGGCATTTCACTGGCAAATGTACCGATACCCTTAACACCTTTCCAACCTCCTTTAGCTCCGGTGGTAGCTGCTCCTTTAGCCAATCCGGCAACAGTAATACCGATAGCCTGTCCGACACCTGAAGAGCTTGCACCACTCATTTCGCCGGCCAGGTCAGAAGCCTGTCCGCATAGCTTAAATCCGAAAGCACAGCAGAGCAGCATAAATACAAATCCACCTAGTCCTATACCCAACACGTCAAGAACGCCTTCCACATTCTCGCTGTTTAACATTTCTATAACACCGTTGCTTCCGCCAGATCCGGCTTCTCCTCCGGTTATAGCTTGTGCTGCCAATTCAATATTTACACTTATAACCAAACCTAAAAATACAAATGTAAAGAATGCATTTAAAAACATTCCCCAGCCTTTTGCTGCAAAATGCGATGTAATTTTGAATGGCCAAGTTGCAATTAAAAACGGCAACAGCGCCCCGATAATTCCCAGTCTTATTATTGTGTCAATCAAATAAAACGCAAAAGCCAAACATAACAACCATGCAAATGCCCATATTACTAAACCCGTAGTAAACATGGTTAAATCCCACATTCCAAACAAACCTGATGCAGCATGTCGAGCTATGCACATCAAAGAATCACCGAGTGCTTGCATAACTGCAATTTCTTGAGAAACTTTTTTCAAAAAGCAATCAATTTTTGAATATAAATCGTCAGAATAAAATGTTGTACTCGTACTTGAGATTCCGCCTTCGCATCCACCTATATCCGATGTTGCATCCATAAATGACGTTCCCAACTCAATACCGGCATTAAGTAGTGGCTCCAATCCCAACCTATAAACCTCAGGTCCGTTAGCCAAAAGCAAAAATGCAATCAAAACCTTAAAAGCCATGGTCAGCCCTTCGGTTATATATTTAGGAGCATCTTGCTTGGTAAAAGCACTGACTTGCTTTAAAGTCAAATATGCAATGTATAGCGCAAAACCAATTAATAACAGTTTCTGAAAAGCATCTGCCAGCTTTTCAAAAGCGGCGATAGCCATAACCTTGGCGGAATTATATAACATTTTAAACAATGGGCAAAAAACACACTCTTGAAATTCTGCGATTTTTACTTGGACAGGTGTGCATCCTTCCCAGATTCCACTTTCTCCATCAGCACAAGCGCCTGTTTTGGAAGTCCATGTAACAACATCCCCATCTGAAGTTGTATATTTACAAACTGTACTTTCTTGTCCTCCGTTATTGCCCGATCCCGTATTTCCGCTACCTTCTCCGCTAGGGTTTGTTCCTTCTCCTGTTCCTGAGGAAGACGTGCCTCCGCTACCTTCACCCCCAGGTGGTGTTCCAGTTCCAGACCCTGACGTACCGCCATTACCTGGCAAAACAGGACCTAACACCGTTTTATTTGTAGGGTCATATATTTTGGGTCCTGTGTCAATTTTCACTGGCTTAGGTAAAACAGACCAATCAGGCCTCGGATCAGTATTTAATCTTTGTGCCGAACATACGGAAACATTTGCAACAAGCAATCCCAAAACCAGAATAAGGCCAAGACAGATTTTTTTCATAGTATTTTTAGTCATTGTTTGTTTCCTCGATCAAAGGGATTGCCTAACACTTTCAATCCGATTAACATCACTACGGCAACAAGCAGGAGAGAGTATAAAAGAGCATTTTTAGAAGCAAACAAGGACAGTATATTTGTATAATAAACAAGCACTAGTCCCAAAAAGAATAAAACACTAATTAAAAAGCTTTTCATCACATGCTCCCACTACCATTTATGATAGTGTAACATAAAAAGTGTATAAAAAGTGTTACAGTTTTTTTATTTTTTGCAAAGATTTGAAATTACCGTTTTTTATAAAGCTAATACAATGGGTTATAACCCTATCACTATTACATAAATTAACCCCGAAATATTTCACGGCTACAATTTCCTTAGCGCCATCAATAAAGGCATCTTTTCTACTCGGAAAAATATCGCGCCACGAGCGAGGAGCTATCTTACACAAGATTCGTTCAATTATATTCCATGTTGTCAGTACGCCTATTTCATGACCTTTTGAAAAATCAGGCAAAAATTCGATTTCGTTTGGATCATAAATCTGTACAGCCTTTCCCAAAAAATTTGATATTATGGGAGCCCTGCTTAATTTGCGCCCCCAAATTGCTCCCCGATTCGGCACATTAATAGTAACAATACGCCCGATTTTCATCCTGCGCCGCCATCCCCAAGATTTTGCTAACAGCTTACGTAAGACCAATCCTCCAAAACCGCAAGCCACAAAATTAATTTCTTGGATGTCTTTAAGATTCTTCAAAATAAAATCAAGCTGTTCAACTATTGCTTCAAATCCTACTTTTAAAGTTGGCATATTAATCGCAATAGGGGTAAACCCTTCCTCGCTAAAATATTTTGCCATCTTCTGAAATCTGTCTTTTGTTTGCCCGTATCCATGTAGAAAAAGTACGGCTCGTTGTTTCGGACGCAAAAGTTGATATACTTCTATATAATGTATAAAGGCATTCTGGCAACGTAACAATGTTCCGGATTCTCTTCTTATATCCCATTCATCAAGCAAACGGTACTTACCGGTTAAACAGCTACGCTGTATTCGCCAACCGTCATAAAAAAAGCGATCTTCCCAAAGTTGTTTGCCACCAAAAGTAAAAAATCTGAATGTCATGTCTTTATATATAAAATTAAACTGAAAAACAGTATAACAAATTTATATTAAAAGATAAAGAAGTTATTTTCTTACTGCATATATTTTTTCGACTCGAATATCCGCTCCTCATAAAATAAAGACTCTAATTTTTTTCATAAAAAATAAAACCATGTTTAATCAAAGGGTTACAAAAACGTTTTTTAAAAAACAAAAAAAATGAAAATTTTGTGTTGACATCTAACCAATAACATCCTATAAAGCCTCTCACCACCATTTGACAAATAGTGTTTAAATGTTGGCGGCCTAAAGGTCGGTTATAATACAATAGTAAATAAGGCTAGAGGATATGCGGACGGTATATTTCTATAGATAGATATATAAAGTCTGTATATTAAGGAACCTAAGGAAATTCTTTAGAGTAAGTAATGACAGACAGGATTGAATTAATTTGAGAGTTTGATCCTGGCTCAGAACGAACGCTGGCGGCAGGCTTAACACATGCAAGTTGAACGGGATTTGATGGTAGCTTGCTATCATTAATGAGAGTAGCGCACTGGTGAGTAACACGTGGGAACGTACATTGTAGTGGGGGACAACAGCTGGAAACG
>JAEEGL012877208.1_pt1 | contig 74899 bp, 59 predicted proteins | sample 9134231 | NCBI WGS metagenome assembly JAEEGL01 (sample SAMN16246548, study PRJNA631951) | gut metagenome | biome: gut microbiome; feature: rumen; material: fiber-attached | host: Bos | place: Iran: Karaj | collected 2018-10 | reverse complement strand
TAAAGGTATCGGATGGCTGGTCTTTTGGGCCAGCCATTTGATTGATACCGAAGTCCGTCGCCTTGAATGATCAATAATAAAGGACGGACAACCAGTGTGTAAAACGTGACTGAAAACCAGATTACCATTATTATGAAATCAATTATGAAGACTGTCCTCACCGGGGCGGCCGCTGTCGCCGTTATCTCCGGATGCGGATCCGGGAACACTGACGGAGCGTACAGCACTCCAGCCATCCCGAAAGACCCCAAGATTGAAGCCAATGTCGAAAAGACCCTGAAGGGCATGACTCTCGACGAGAAAGTCGGACAGCTTGTCCAGCTTTCCATCTCCACCGTCATGGATGATTCCGGAGAGAAGGTCGATGAGGCGAAGCTTGATGAGATCATCGGAACCTACAAGGTGGGTTCCATCCTCAATGTCATTCACGACAGGGCCCACAGCGCCGCCTATACCGCGGAGGTCGTGAAACGCTTCCAGGAAGTGTCCATGGAGAAGATCGGTATCCCTTGCATCTACGGCCTTGACATGATCCATGGAGCCACTTACCTTACTGACGGTACATTCTTCCCCCAGGAGATCAATCTCGCCGCATCTTTCAATCTGGGGAACGCCACCAACATGGGAAACACCCTGGCGTATGAAACCAAGGCTTCGCTTACCCCTTGGGTGTTCTCTCCGGTCATGGACCTCGGGCGTGACGCCAGATGGTCAAGGGGCTGGGAGAGCTGGGGTGAAGACCCTTATCTTTCAGGTCAGATGGCGAAGGCCGTCACCATTGCCGACCAGGGAACCGATCCCAACCACATTCCTTCTGACAAGGTGGCCGCTTGTGCCAAGCATTACCTGGCTTACGGAGTTCCTTGGACAGGAAAGGACCGTACTCCGGCATACCTTTCTCCGCTCGATCTGCGTGAGAAGTTCTTCGAGCCTTTCCGTCAGAGCATAAGGGCTGGAGCCCTCTCAGTCATGGTGAACTCCGCTTCCATCAACGGAATCCCCACCCACGCCAACTACGAGCTCCTCACGGGATGGCTCAAGGAAGGCCTCAATTGGGACGGAATGATCGTTACCGACTGGGCTGACGTCAACAACCTCTACACCAGGGAGCACACTGCCGCGAACAAGGTGGAAGCTCTTGCCCAGGCCATCAATGCAGGTATCGACATGATTATGGACCCTTACGACAAGGAATGCTGCACCGACATCAAGAAAGCCATTGACCAGGGGCTCATCCCCATGTCCAGGATAGATGACGCTGTCCGCAGGGTTCTCCGTCTCAAATACCGTCTGGATCTCTTCGAGAACCCCGTTTGGGACACTTCAGTGTACGAGATGGGCAAGGCCCAGTTCAAGGCTGACGCGCTTCAGGCTGCGCTTGAAGGTGAGGTCCTCCTGAAGAACGATGGCGGAATCCTTCCTCTCAAGAAGGGTACAAGGATTCTAGTGACAGGCCCTAACGCCAATACCATGCGCTCACTCAACGGCGGATGGTCCTACACCTGGCAGGGATCTGACTCCAAGGAGTTCATAGAGGCCAACACGATCTATGACGCCCTTTCCCAGAAGTTCGGCGCTTCCTTTGTCAAATGCGTTCCCGGCGTCACTTACAAACCGGGTTCTGACTGGCAGGCTGAAGACGCAAGCGGAATCGCCGCAGCAGTCGCCGCCGCGAGGGGAGTGGACGTTGTCGTAGCCTGCATCGGTGAGAACAGCTACTGCGAGACCCCCGGCAACATGAACGACCTCAACCTTTCCAAGAACCAGAAGGATCTCGTGAAGGCTCTCGCCGCTACCGGCAAGCCCATCGTGATGATCCTCAATGAGGGCCGTCCCAGGATCATCGCTGACATTGAGCCTCTCGCCAAGGCTGTCGTCGATGTGTTCCTGCCCAGCAACTACGGAGGTGACGCACTCGCCCTTCTTCTTGCCGGTGAAGAGAACTTCAGCGCCAAGATGCCCATCACCTATCCAAAGCACATTAACGCTCTCCATACGTATGACTACAAGGTGTCCGAGAACGTGTCCACAATGTCCGGAGCGTACAACTACGACGCAAAGATGGATGTCCAGTGGCCTTTCGGATACGGTCTGAGCTACACCACATTCAAGTACAGCGATCTCAAGGTCGTCGATCCCAAGACAGGGGAAGAAGTGGCGGGACAGTCCTCCAACGCAGGAGGAAGTTTCGATCTGGAGGCTCTCATCCAGAAGTACTCGGCAGGGGAGGAACTTACTCCCGAAGAGCAGAACGCCCTTGCCCAGGCTTACGGCAGCCAGCGTAACCAGGGAGAGGCCGAGGAAGTGAAGATAGCGGCTTCATTCAGCCCTGAGGACATCCTCAAGGTGAAAGTGAAAGTCACCAATACCGGTGACCGTGCAGGAAAAGAGGCCGTCCTTCTGTATTCCAGCGATGTGGTTGCCAGTGTGATCCCCGACAACCGCAGACTCCGTGCCTTCACGAAGGTTGATCTCGCTCCCGGTGAAAGCAAGGAAGTGGTGTTCGAACTTCCCGCCAAGGAACTCGCGTTCGTAGGTCCTGACGGCAAATGGAGAATCGAAAAGGGTGACTTCCGTCTCACGGTTGAGAACCAGTACGCGATGCTGAACTGCACCTCCACCAAAGTCTGGAGCGGCCAGAACGTGGAATAAGAGCGCGGCATCATTAAGACCTTATAAAGCAAGCCCCTTGAAGATACCGTTCTCCAAGGGGCTTGTCATATTCGCTAAGGATATCCTTATTTCGTTGAGAAAGCGAAGATGCAGTGTGAAGAATAGGTCTCACCGGGACGCAGGACTACGCTGGGCCACTGGGGCTTGTTGGGTGAGTCAGGGTAGTGCTGGGTCTCAAGGCAGATACCTGTCCTCTGCTTGTAGACGATGCCCTTCTTGCCGGTGACCGTTCCGTCAAGGAAGTTTCCGGAGTAGATCTGGATACCGGGTTCATCGGTGTAGACCTTAAGGTCGATTCCGCTTGTGGGGCAGTAAAGGTCAACGGCTACTTTGGTGATGTCACCCGCTGTGTCAAGGACCCAGTTGTGGTCATAACCGTTACCGTTCCTGATCTGCTCGTTGTCGGCTGTGATCTGGTCTGAAATTGCGTGAGCTGTCGTGAAATCGAACGGAGTACCTGCTACGGGAACAATCTCGCCTGTAGTCATGTAAGTGCGGTCAACTGGAGTGTAGCTTGAAGAGTTGACCCACATGATGTCATTCACTATCGAGTAGTTGGCGGGATCACCTGCGAGGTTGAAATAGGAGTGGTTCGTCATGTTGATGACGGTAGGTGCTGAAGTGGTAGCCTCGTACTTGATGTCGATCTTGTTGTCGGCTGTGAGGGTGTAGGTCACATAGGCTTTCACCTCTCCGGGGAAGTTGCTGTCACCGTCAGGGGAGACCCTGAGGAGCTTCACGTGTGAAGCGTCGGCCTCCACCAGCTGATACACCTGGTACTGCCATCCCTGGGGTCCTCCGTGGAGGCAGTGACCGAAGTTGTTCTGGGGAAGCTGGATGGTATTCCCGTCAATGGTGATCTTGCCCTGGTTGATACGGTTGGCGTAACGTCCGATAGCTGCTCCGAAGTCAGATGCGTTGTTCTCAGGGAAGTAGTCGCTCACCTTGTCGAAACCGAGCACCACGTCCTTGGGTTCACCGTTCTTGTCGGGGACGACTATGGAAACGATCCTTCCTCCGAAGTTGGTGACGCACACTTCCATGCCAGCCTCGTTGGTCATGACATAGAGCCCTGTCTCAGCTCCGTTGTAGCTCCCGATGAAATTCTCCGGATCAAGGCCGGAAGCGGTGAGGGCGGGAGCCGCCGCCTTCTTCTGTCCGCATGCGGCTACGGCGATAACGGCCGCGGCCATCAGAATGATTCTTGATGATTTTTTCATGATATTTGATTTTGCTGTTATTCAGTGTAAGTTCCGAAGGCCGTAAGGTCGTAGGGAAGCCATATGAGCATTTCTCCGCTTCCTCTGTGGCACCAGGCATAGTATGGAATCAGATTGAGGTCCACATCCTTTACCGTAAGCCTGCCTTGGGCGTCCTGTGAGAGCGCTTGGGCCTTGGTTGTTATCTTGTCTATCCCGTAGAGTTCACTGCTGCGGTTTACAGAGAAAGAGGGGGTCTTGCTCACCAGGACCTTCCTTACCGAGAATCCGGGATTGTCGGGCCATTCAGCGCAATATACGACGGGGCCTTTCTCGACAGCGATCCTTCCCTTGTCAGCCTGGACTTTGGGATTGGCGGAAACGACTCTGGGCTCCATATCGAAGTGGATGTTCACTTTGTCACCCTTCTTCCATTTCCTGGAGATGGTGAAATATCCGTCTTCGCCGATATTGCCCTGAAGGGGAGTCCCGTTGAGTGAAACGGTGTATCCGCCTTTCTTGGAGTCAGTATAGGTGTAGAGGTCACCGGGGACCGGCTCTCCCTTCACCCATCCGGGAATCCTTATCTTGAGGGTCATCTCACCTTTCACGGCGGTCTTGTCGAGGGTCATCTCGACGTCCCCGTTCCAGGGGTAACCGGTCTTCTGGCTGAGGGTTATCTCCTTGCCTCCGATGGTGGTGTTGAGTGTACCGGTCATGAAGAGGTTGACATAGAGGTTGTCATCCTTCATTGCGTAGACATAACCGGGAACGGAAGGAATGAACCTTGAGATGTTTGAAGGGCAGCATGCGCAGCCGAACCAGGGCTGTCTCTGGTGCTCTCCTGCGGACTCGAGGGGGTTGGGGTAGAAGAATCCGCCTCCGTCGAGTGACACTCCGCTTATAAGGCCGTTGTAAAGAGTCCTTTCAAGAACGTCATAGTACTTGGATTCCCCATGGAGAAGGAACATCCTGTAGTTCACGTAGACGTTGGCAATGGCGGCGCAGGTCTCGCAGTAGGAAGTCCTGTTGGGGAGTTCATAGTTGCTTCCGAAGGCTTCTCCGGCGCTGGTGGAACCTATACCTCCGGTAATGTACATCTTCTTGGTGACGATGTTGTTCCAGATGGCGTCTATGGCGTCAATGTAACCCTTGTCACCTGTGAGGGCGGCCACGTCAGCCATTCCGGCGTACATGTATCCTGCCCTTACTGCATGCCCGACAGCCTCATTCTGCTGGAGTACGGGTTCATGGGACTGGCTGTAAGCATCACGGATCGTGGTGTAACCTCTCTTGTCGAGGAAGAATTTGGCCTCATCGAGGTATCTCTTGTCACCAGTCACTGTATAGAGTTTGGCCAGGGCCATTTCGGCGATCTGGTGTCCGGGGACGACGCAAGCCTTGTCGGGGCCGTCTCCTACCTCCCTCACCACACAGTCGGCGTAGCGGATGGCTATGTCCAGGAAGTTGCGCTTCCCGGTCGCCTGATAATGTGCTATCGCGCCTTCCACCATATGGCCGAGGTTGTATAGTTCATGGCTCAAGACCTCTTCCTTGGACCATCTCGTGTCACCTGACCATTCGTGTGGATGGAGAGGATTCATGGTCCTTGCCGTGTAGAGGTATCCGTCGGGCTCCTGGGCAGCGGCGACTATGGTCAGAACGCTGTCTATGTAAGCCTCGAGTTTCGCGTCAGGATAAGTCTGGAGCACGTAACTTGCGCCTTCGATGGTCTTGTACACGTCAGTGTCGTCGAAGGAGAATCCTCCGACTTCGTATCCGAGATTGACGCTCGAGTGCATCTGCTTCTCGGCTTTCACGAAGTTGTCGTACCGGCCTGTCTCTTCGCATTTGGAGAAGGCCAGAGGAATGGTCACTTCACGTGATGCCTTAAGCCTCTGTCCCCAGAACGAATCCTCGGCGACCTTGACCTTGGTGAAGGGCACGGGGTCTATCGGATAACCGGATCCTTGGGCGGCGGCGCTGATGCACAATGCTGCCAAAGCAGCACTCAGCAGATATCTTTTCATTCGCTTTTCTGTATAAGCTGTCAGCAAAAAAAGGAAACGGGGGAGGGAATCCCTCCCCGGGCTTCCCGTTCACACACACTAATTCTTGTTTTCGACTGCCGCCTGTTCGATGGCGAGTCCTTTCTTGTAAGCTTCAATCCATTTGTTGAAACCTTCTACATCTTCGGATGTGGGAGCTATCTCGACTCCTCTCTCACCTTCGAAGATCACTTCCTCGAGGAAGTCCGCAAGGTTGAGTCCCTTGGGATTGTGGACGAGGAATGAAGCCAGAAGCGCTATTCCCCAGGCTCCGCCTTCTCCGGCTGTCTCCATTACGGAGATGGGAGTGTTGATCGCTGCAGCGAGGACCCTCTGTCCTACACCCTTGGTCTTGAAAAGACCGCCGTGTCCGGTGATTCTGTCGACCTTGACGTTCTCCTGTCCGAAAAGGATGTCGTTTCCGATCTTGAGCGCTCCTACTGAAGCGTAAAGATTGGCTCTCATGAAGTTGGCGAGGGTGAACTTGTCAGTGGAGTTCCTGACGAAAAGGGGCCTTCCTTCTGAAAGTCCGGTGATGGGCTCTCCGGAAATGTAGTTGTAGGATACGAGACCTCCGCAGTCGGGGTCACCTGTAAGGGCGTTGTTGTACAGAAGACCGAACACCTGGTTCATGTCCACCTTCACGCCCAGAAGCTGCTGGTACTCCTTGAAGAGGCCCACCCATGCGTTGAGGTCAGAAGTGCAGTTGTTGCAGTGGACCATGGCGACGGGGCTTCCGTCAGGGGTTGTCACTATATCTATGGACTCGTAAGGCTTCGAGAGGTCCTTCTCCAGTACGATCATCGAGAAGGATGAGGTTCCGGCAGATACGTTTCCGGTACGGGGCTTGACGGCGTTGGTCGCTGTCATTCCGGTACCCGCGTCACCTTCAGGAGGGCAGAGGGGCACTCCTGGCTTCAGATGACCGGAGACGTCAAGCTTCGCGGCACCTTCCACAGTGAGACGCCCGGCGTCCTCTCCCGCTGAGAGAACCTTAGGCATAATGTCGCAGAGTTTCCAAGGGAAACCATTCGGGGCTATGAGCTTGTCGAAACTCTTGACCATCTTCTCGGAATAGTCCTTCGTGTCGGGATCGATGGGCATCATGCCTGACGCGTCTCCGATTCCGAGGACCTTCTCTCCGGTGAGCTGCCAGTGGATGTAACCGGCGAGGGTTGTGAGGAACTTGATGTCCTTGACATGGTCCTCACCGTTGAGGATCGCCTGGTACAGGTGAGAGAGGCTCCACCTCATGGGCATGTTGAAGTTGAAAAGCTTGGAGAGTTTAGCGGCGGCGGGGCCGGTGTTGGTGTTCCTCCAAGTACGGAAGGGGACGAGTATCTCGCCCTTCTTGTCGAAAGGCATGTAGCCGTGCATCATAGCACTGATGCCGATTGCTGCAAGTCCTTCGATTTCAACATCGTACTGCTTCTTCACGTCAGCCCTTAGGGATGCGTAACAGTCCTGAAGACCGTACCAGATAGCCTGGATGCTGTATGTCCAGAGGCCGTCGACGAGCTGGTTCTCCCACTCGTGGCTGCCCTGAGCTATAGGACGGGAGTCCTTCGGGTCGATGAGGACCGCCTTGATCCTCGTTGACCCGAATTCGATTCCCAGAATCGCCTTACCTTCGGCGATGGTGTTCTTTGCGTCAGCTTTCATGGCCGGAGACTATTTGAGGGCCTTGCCGAGCATGTAGTAGACCTCGTTCATCTTAAGCTCCTTTTTGAAGGAGAGGAGGTCGGTGTCCTTGTTGATGTGGACGAACTCGATGCCGGTCATCTCAGCGAAGTCATCCCAGTATTCAGCGGTGATGTCATAGCTGAAAGCTGAGTGGTGGGTACCGCCTGCGAGGATCCATGCGCCTGCGCCGACCTCGAATGTGGGCTGAGGTACCCAGAGTGCTGAAGCGACAGGGAGGTTGGGCATGGGCTTGGGCTCGATGCACTCGACATCCTGTGCGATGAGACGGAAACGGTTTCCGAGGTCAACGACGGTAGCCTTGATTCCGAAGCCGGTCTTTGATGTGAAGACCAGGCGGGCGGTCTGCTGTTTGCGGATACCGATGCCGAGGAAATGTACCTCCAGCTTGGGTTTGTCGCTTGCGATCATAGGGCAGACCTCGAGCATGTGGCTCTGCAGGCAGGATGAGCGGTCACCGGCGAAGTTGAGGGTGTAGTCCTCAAGGAATGAGCATCCCTTGGGAAGTCCTTGTGACATGACCCAGAGTGAGCGGTAGAGGCAAGCTGTCTTCCAGTCACCTTCAGCACCGAAGCCGATACCCTCAGCCATGAGACGCTGTGAAGCGAGTCCGGGGATCTGGTCGAATCCGCAGAAGTCGGGAGCTGTGATGTCAGCGTCTCCGAGGTCATCGAAGTTTGTTGTGAAAGCGGTAGCGCCTTCATCTGCGAGAACCCTTCTGATGGCGATTTCGGCCTTTGCGCTGTTGCGTACCTTCTCCCAGTACACTTCCTCACCGGATTCGTCGATCTTGATGGTGTAGAGCTTCTTGTATTCCTCTACGAGAGCGTCGGTCTCTTCAGGGGTGACCTTCTTGAAGTACTCCATCAGGGATGAAACGGGATAGTAATCCACGTGGTATCCGAGCCTCTGCTCGAATTCGACCCTGTCACCGTCAGTGACGGCCACGTTGTTCATGTTCATACCGAACATCAGGCAGCGGACGTTCTTTGCGTCAGCCACACCGGCTGCGACCCTTGCCCAAACGGCGATCTTCTTCTGAGCGTCCTCGCTCTTCCAGTATCCTACGACGACCTTCCTGGGGACGCGCATCCTTGTGCAGATGTGTCCGAATTCGATGTCACCGTGCGCGCTCTGGTTGAGGTTCATGAAATCCATGTCCATGGTATCCCAAGGAATCTCAGCGTTGTACTGGGTATGGAAGTGGAGGAGAGGTTTCTCGAGAGCCTGGAGTCCCTTGATCCACATCTTGGCGGGGGAGAAGGTGTGCATCCAGGTGATGATGCCGATACACTTGGGATCGTTGTTGGCTGCTTTCATCACGTCCTCGACCTCACGGCTGCTGTTGGCGGTTCCCTTGTAGACTATCTTGACGGGGATGTTTCCGGAAGCGTTGAGGCCTTCGACCATCTCTTTTGAATGACCGTCAACTGCGACGACGGCGTCGCCTCCGTAGAGGAGCTGTGCTCCGGTGACCCACCAGAGTTCTGAATTCTCGAATGCTTTGATCATGGTATTGTCTTTTTAATGTTTCGTGGTTTTTGATGATTATTTCTTTTTCTGGCCGTAGTAGGCGTTAGGCCCGTGCTTGCGGCTGTAGTGCTTTTCGATGAGGTGACGGTTCATCGAAGGAGTGTGGGGTACGAGGTCCAGATAGGTGAACTCGATTGTCTTGGAGATGTACGCCATCTTCGCGACTTCCTCAAGGACGACTGCGTTATGGACCGCATTGAAAGCGTCGGTGCCCCAGGTGAAGGGACCGTGGTTCTTGACGAGGACTCCGGGAGTGTCGTCGGGATTGAGCCTTGCGAACCTTTCGACGATGACGTTTCCGGTCTCCTTCTCGTACTCGCCGAACACTTCGTTCTTCCTCATGTCCCTGGTGCAGGGGATATCGTCATGGAAGTAGTCCGCGTGGGTGGTTCCGATGTTGGGGATGTCCTTCCCGGCCTGTGCCCATGCGGTGGCATAGGTCGAATGGGTGTGGACTACTCCGCCGATGTTCTTGAAAGCCTTATAGAGGACAAGATGTGTCGGGGTGTCGGAAGAGGGATTGAGATCCCCCTCCACGACTTTACCGTCAAGGTCCACGACCACCATGTCTGAAGGCTTCATGTTGTCGTATGAAACTCCGCTGGGCTTGATTACCACCAGTCCGCTTTCACGGTCGATGGCAGAAACGTTGCCCCAAGTGAAGATCACAAGTCCGTGCTTGACAAGATCAAGATTCGCCTTGCATACTTTTTCTTTGAGTTCTTCAAGCATGATTACCAGAGTGTTATGTAAAGAATGATGGTTATGATGGCGATACCGAGAGCACCCCAGTTATAGACCTTGGAAGTATGGAACAGGCTGAGGTCGATAGGGAGGGCCTTGTGGTCCTTCTTGGTATCATTAGCATCAGAGTAGAGCCAGACCGCATTGCATCCTACAAGGACTCCGAAGAAGATGAACGCCTGGAATCCTATGTCGTTGAGGTAGGCTATGATGTTGTTCTCGGGAGTGGCGCTTGAAGGAAGGAGTGCACCCCAGATGATGACGACAAGTGCGATGAAGATGAAGAATATTCCGGCGCCGCCGAGTATCTTCGCCCACTTGATCATAGCGTCACGGTCCTTCTGCTCAGGAGTCTCGCAGGAGATGAACTTCTTGTCAAGGAAGGAGATGAGGATGAACAGGCTCACAAGGATGATGAAGATGTAACCTGCCCTGAGCTGGAAAGGAACACCGCCGAGGAACACCTTGAAGAGAACTCCAAGAGGAATGGTCGCGATAGTGGTCCATACTGCAGCCTTTGCGGAAGCCCTCTTCCAGAGAAGACCCAGACCGAATACGGTGATGATACCGGGATAAATGAATCCGGAGTACTCCTGGATGTACTGGAACGCCTGATCAAGACCGCCGAGAAGAGGCTTGACAGCGATGGCGGCGATGATAAGGGCGGTAAGGGAAGTGAGACGTCCGACGGTCACAAGCTGCTTGTCGCCGGCACCCTTGTTCACATACTTCTTATATATATCCATAGTGAAGAGGGTAGAGGTGGAGTTCAGCATGGAAGCCAGTGAGGAGATGATAGCCGCTGCGAGAGCCGCGAAGGAAAGACCCTTCACCACCGGGGGAGCGAAGTTGCGGATGAGCCAAGGATAAGCGTCATCGGCCACATTGATGGAACCCTGGAGCTGGGTGAACTGGTCAGCATGAGCGGTCATGTAGAATGCGCAGACACCGGGGAGGACAACGATGAAGGGGATGAGGAGCTTGAGGAATCCGGCGAAGACCAGACCCTTCTGGGCCTCATCGACGCTCTTGGCGGCGAGTCCCTTCTGGATGATGTACTGGTTGAATCCCCAGTAACCGAGGTTGGTGAGCCAGACACCGCCTACGATAGCGGCGATACCGGGAACGTTGGCGAAAGCGCTTGCGTTATGTGACTCCTGAATCACCAGATGGAAGTGGGTGTCATTGGCGTATTCACCTGTGGTGAGGGTGGTGTAGACATTGCGGAGACCCTCCATAGCGGCGCCGTCACCGGCTGACTTGAGGGCGAAGTATGCGGTGATCAGGCCGCCTCCGACGAGGAAGAACACCTGCATGACGTCAGTCCAAGCCACTGATGCGAGACCTCCGTAGATGGAGTAGATACCGGCCACGAGGAAAAGGAAGATGATGATGATCATCCTCATTGAAATCATCGACCCGCCGATGGATACGTAAACTCCTTGGAGACCGAGGATCTGCTCAATTGCGAGGGCACCGAGCCATGAAACTGAAGTCAGGTTGACGAAAACGTACAGGAAGAGCCAGAAGATGGAGAAGGCCAGACCAACTCCGTCATTGTAACGCTCACGGAGGAACTGGGGTATCGTGAAGATCTTCTGTTTAAGCATGATAGGCAGCAGGAACTTGCCGATCACGATGAGTGTGATAGCGGCCATGACCTCATATGCCGCTGTGGCTATACCGTCACGGAAACCTGTTCCGGACATTCCGATGAACTGCTCCGCCGAGATGTTGGCGGCGATGAGTGATGCTCCGACAGCCCACCAGGTGAGGGTGTTGCCGGCGAGGAAGTAATCATTGGCGCTCTTTGTCTCGCCCTTCTTCGTCCTTCCGAGGAAGAGTCCCAAAGATACGAGAATAATGAGGTAGATGACAAGGATGATGAGGTCAACGGTCCTGAAGCCCGATGCCCCGATTGTCTGTGAGAGGTCGATACCGCTGAAGGTATCACCGATCTGCTGTACGAAATTCATAAAATATGTTGTTAGATTTTGAATTGTCCGATTTCCTTGAACCTTTCAGGATTGAACCTGTATAGAGCGGCTCCCTTTCGGGAGAGGGTCTTGTCGATGTTCCCGGTCTTTTCGATGTAGTCCATCGATGCTATCTTCTTGCGGAAGTTGCGCTTATCCATCTCTTCACGGAAGATCGCCTCATAGAGGGCCTGGAGCTGCGACAGGGTGAATTCCTCGGGGAGGAGGTTCATTCCGACGGGCTTCACTGAAGCCTGGTACTGCATGAAGTGCAGAGCATCCTGGACCATCTGGTCATGGTCGAAGATGAGGTGGGGGACTTCAGGCAGTTTGACCCAGAAGGCGTTGTGCGCCTGGACGAGGGAGTGGTCATATTTCTTGATGTCGACAAGGGCGTAGTAGGCGGAAGAGATCACTCTCTCACCGGGATCCCTGTCGAGATCACCGTAGGTCCTGACCTGACGCATGTACAGGTCGGTGAGTCCGGTAAGCTGTCCGACGACCCTTCTAGCGGCGTCATCAACACTCTCACCTTCTTCCACGAAGCCTCCCATGAGGGACCACTGGCCTTTGGCCGGCTCGAAATTCCTCTTCAGAAGAAGAAGGCTCAATTCTCCGTCCTCGAACCCGAAAATGATGCAGTCCACAGCCATGTGGAACTTCGGATGGATGCTGTAATATGCTTTTTCTGAGGCGGTCATTAGTGAAGTGTCAAAATTACACTTTTTAAAACGGTACAAAGTTAGAAAATTAAAAGTGTATTTAAAACACTTATTATAACTTTTTTCACTATATTTGAGAAAAAATTCACATCAAATGATGAAAAGAACCTTCCTTTTGCTGTTGAGCGCCTTTCTCCTGTGCTGTTGTGGGGGAGAAGAGAAGTTCCAGACAGCCGTAAACCCGCTCACTTACACTGACATTCCGGACAATGACGTGATAAGGGTCGGGGACGATTACTACATGGTGAGCACAACCATGTTCTTCTGCCCGGGAGCACCCATTATGCATTCAAAGGACCTTGTCCACTGGAAAATCGTATCGTATATATTCGATACACTCGAAGATGATGACGTGTACAACCTGCGCAACGGAAAGAATGCGTACGGGCAGGGCCAGTGGGCGACATCGCTCAGGTACCATGACGGAGTATATTACGCCCTTTTCATAGCGAACGACCAGCACAAGACATATGTCTACAGGACCCGTGACATCGTGAACGGACCTTGGGAGAGGTCAGTCATCGACGACTTCTTCCATGACGCATCCATGCTTTTTGATGACGGGCACCTTTACCTTGTCTACGGAAACGGGGATCTGCGTCTTACGGAACTTGAGCCCGACGGTTCCGCCGTCAAAAGCGGTGCTACCAAGGATGTCATAATATCAGCTCCCAGAGAAGGTTACATGCTGAGGGCAGAAGGAGCCCACTTCTATCATATTGGTGACTATTATTACGTGCTCGAGATAGATTGGCCCGCCGGTGAGGAAAGGACCGCTACTATTTGGAGGAGTAAAGACATCCGTGGTCCCTATGAATCCAAGACCGTCTTGAAAGGCACTTTGGGCGGAAGGCGTGACGGCATCGCCCAGGGGCCTATCGTGGATACTCCCTCCGGTGAATGGTACGCTATCCAGTTCCAGGACCATGGGGCTGTGGGAAGGATCCCCACTATCCAGAGGGTGACCTGGATTGACGGATGGCCCATAATGGGTGAAGATACCGTTCCCGAGGAGGAAGTCAAAGTCAATCTTCCCTCTGTGGGAGAGGACTATGTATGGGCTTCGGATGAGTTCGATTCTGACCGCCTCGCTCTTGTATGGCAGTGGAACCATAAGGCTCCCGACAACTGGTCCCTTACCCGCAGACCCGGCTGGATGAGCCTCCACGCCGAAAGGAAGGCTTCGGGAATAGCTGACGCAATAGGAACACTTACCCAGAGGACTGTCGGACCCAGGTCTTACAGTGAGACCCGTCTTAATTTCTCATCTCTGAAGGACGGCGATGAAGCAGGAATCTGCGCCTTCCAGAGTCTGAGCGCCAGGATCGGCGTGAAGGCTGAAGGGGGAGTGAAGTATATTGTCGGGAAAGAGAGGGAGGAGGAACTCTTCCGTATACCTGTGGAAGATGGGAGGAGTGATGTCTTCCTCAGGATAAAGTATGTCTTCACGGCAAGTGATGATGATGGCTGTCCCGACGATACCGCCTTTCTGGACTATTCTTTCGACGGGGAAAAATGGACCCGTCTTGACTATGCGCTCCAGATGAAATACACTTTGGATTACTTTACGGGATACAGAAGCGCCCTGTACTGCTTCTCTACTGAAGGCGAGGGAGGATATGCGGATTTCGATTATTTCAGGCAGTGGACATTTTGAAAAACTGAACGCTTGATATGAACACCGGCGGATGTGCCATCAAGGTCATCCGCCGGTGTTTTTTCATTTCATTGAGCCGCTGTGGCCCGAAATAATAAAAGAGGAACCAGTCTGACCGGCTCCTCCTGTGCTATATTGTATGATTTATGGCTATTTCACCTCAAGAACAATCACTGAAGCTGCAGGGATTGTAAGCTTGATAGTCTTTCCGCTGGTCTTGAAGTCTTTGAAAGCGGCGGGTACCACCTTGGGAGCTGAGTCGAAATCATTGTAGTCGCTGATTGAAGCGGCCTTCAGAATCTCGGCGGAAACGCTCTTAGCGTTAAGGGCGTCAAAAGAGATTTCGAGGCTCTTGGCCTTGTCGAGGCTGGGGTTCGCGATGGATATGTGAACCGCACCGTTCTTGTCCTTGGATGATGATACAGTGAGGTCCTTGCAGATGCGTCCGGATTCGGAGACGATTTCTCCGGTAGAGAAATCAGTGGGCACGAATGTGGCGTTCTGGTGGACGTTGTACATCCTGAACACATGATAAGAAGGAGTCAGGAGCATCTTCTCGCCCTTGGTGAGGACCATCGCCTGGAGGACATTGACGACCTGTGCGATGTTAGTCATCTTGAGGCGGTCGGTCATTCCGTTGAACACGTTCAGGCACATGGCGGCTACCATGGCGTCGCGCATGGTGTTCTGCTGGTAAAGGTGTCCGGGGATAGTTCCGGGCTCGGCGTCGAACCATGTTCCCCATTCGTCAAGAAGGAGAGCGACCCTCTTCTGGGGATCGTACGCGTCCATGATTGCGAAGTGGTTCTTGAGCACTTCCTCGACTTCCATAGCTTTTGTTATGGTGTTGTAGTAGTCGGCGCTGGTGAACTTTGTGGCTGATCCCTTGCTGCCCGTCCATCCGGGAACAGTGTAGTAGTGGAGGGAGAGTCCGTTCATCTTGTCTTTCGCGTTCTGCATCATCACCTTGGTCCAGTTGTAATCATAGTCCGAAGCTCCGCAGGCGATCTTGAAGAGACGGTTGTCACTGTAGTTGCGGGCATAGAGGGCGTAACGTTTGTAAACATCTGAATAATAGTCGGCAGTCATGTCTCCGCCGCAGCCCCAGGATTCGTTTCCGACTCCGAGGTATTTCACTTTCCAGGGCTCGTTACGGCCGTTCTTCTTGCGGAGTTCAGCCATTGTTCCTTCCTCAGCGGTCATGTATTCGACCCATTTGGCGAGCTCTTCTACAGTTCCGCTTCCGACATTGCCGGAGATGTAAGGCTCAGTTCCGAGCATCTCGCAGAGGTTCAGGAACTCATGTGTTCCGAAGGAGTTGTCCTCCAGGGTGCTTCCCCAGTTGTTGTTGACGAGCTTGGGGCGGTTCTCTCTGGGACCGATTCCGTCCATCCAATGGTATTCGTCAGCGAAGCATCCTCCCGGCCAGCGGAGAACAGGCACTTTCAGGGTCTTGAGGGCCTCAAGCACATCGGTGCGGTATCCGTTGATGTTGGGGATTGATGAATCGGGACCGACCCAGATTCCTTCGTAGATGCATCTTCCGAGGTGTTCAGAGAACTGCCCGTAGATTTCTGCGGGGATGATCGGTTGGTCAGTAGCGGTCTCGTGTACGGAGATCTTTACCTGTGCTGATGCGCTCAGGGTTACGGCGGCAGCCGCGAAGAGTGTCAGTATTTTTTTCATTTGACTTAAATGGTTATTGTTCAAGTACGAACCCTCCGTCGGAGGGGATGTCTATCGTGATTGGAGCATTGCCGATCTTCACGCTTTCCTTCTTTCCTTGGAGGGAAGGGGAGTCAGAGTAAAGGAAGGCTTCGCCTTTTTTCAGCATGGATGTGTCCAGCTTTATCTTCCTGGTCCCTTTTTCGGCGTTGATCCCGACTATGAACCACTTGTCGCCTGACCGCCTTGCCATGACAATGTATTTGCCGGGATAACCTTCGATGAATTTCACATCGTCCCATGTAGTAGGGACTTTCTTCATGAAATCCACCGCCCATGAGGGTGCGTCCTGGAGGTTGTTCGGCGCCATCGCGAAATGCTGTACGGGGCTCTGGAATAGGACGGCCGTCGCAAGGGCGAAGACGTCCGAAGTCCTTCTTACGGTTCCGGGCTTGGTCGGGTCGTTGGTGGCGTTGTAGACCTTGTTGAGGGTGCTGCCTCCGAAGTCCATTACTGCCACGGTATTCCTTATGAAAGGATGAAGGCATGCATGGAAAGCTTCAGTGTCGCATCTTTCCTGGGTGAAGTGGAGATTCTCGCTGGCGAGTACGGCTTCAGCGGACGCGAAGTTCGGGTACATCCTCTCCCAGCCTCTCGGAAGAGTACATCCGTGGAAGACGACCAGAAGACCGAAATCGTTGGCGTCGGACAGGATGTCCTCATATAGCTGCATGGTGACCTGCTTGTCGCTGCCGAAGAAGTCCACCTTTATTCCCTTGACCCCTATGCTCTTGAGCCATGCCATCTCCTTTTTTCTGGTGATGGATGAGTTCATTATGTCACGGGGACCTTGGGGAGCGTCGTTCCAGTATCCGTTGGAATTGTACCAAAGGCACAGCTGGACGCCTTTGCTCCTGGCGTATGCGGAGAGTTCTTCTATGCGGTCACGGCCTATCTGCGTATCCCACCAGTTGTCCACCAGGACCGTCTGCCATCCCATGGCGGCGGAAAAGTCTATGTACTCCTTCTGACCTTCATAAGTGATGCTGCCATCCATCTTTATTATCCAGCTCCACGATCCCTTTGAATAGGTGTAATCAATGGAAGGCTTATAAAGAGGTTCGACGACATCGAATGGTATGGTGGTCTCGACAATTGGTGAGAGGTCTTTCGCGACGGTGAGAGTCCTCCAGGCGGTGTATCCTGGAAGAGGGATTCCGGGAGCGACTGTGCCGTTTCCGTTGTATTCCTCCTCCATGGGATAACCTATCGAATAGGATCCGTCAGGATTTCCGAGAAGGCGTGAGCCGCAGTATGCGCTGGAGACTCCTGTCTCGCTGACTAGGACCCAACCCTGTTCCCCGATCCTGAAAAGGCAGGGGAAGGTGTATCCGAAACCTGTACCGTTCTTCCCGGGGGTGTCATCTGCCGTATAAGCGGTCTCATAACTTGGGGTCGTTCTCGCAAATCCGGCCATGGGAGGCATCTGGGGACAGAGGAATGTGGTGGTCCCTTCAGGGAAGAAGAAACCCGTACTTTCGCTCAGCACCCTTGCTACCTTAGTGTCTGAATCCGGAGAATATACCTTATAACGGAATGCTATATTGTTGTCACTTACCTGGAAAACCGCATCGAAAGCCGGCTTTCCGTCCTTGGAGAAAGTGAAGACGGCCTTTTGTGCACGGTAATGGACTTCGCTCTTCTTTATATTGGGAAGGGAGTAGTCGTCACTTACTGAAGAAGTCTCAACCGAGGAAAGTTCCATCCCTTCCCGGAAATCTCCCACATTGGTCTCAAGACCCAAGGGTGAGGTTCCGATGAAGGTCCTTCCATCGTAGCTGACTGAGTAGGAGGGGACTCCTGAGACGGATTCCACTTTAACATCCAGCCTCCCGTCAGGTGAGGACACGCTCCGGGGCTGCGCATTGAGGTGCAGTGCGGAGAGCAATGTCAATACCGAAAGCGGGAGGAGGATGCGATTCATGTTGAGAAAATCTATTGTACTTTTTTGCCCCAGTAGGTTATTGTCTTCGCATTGTCGGAAGCGTCCTTGCCGATACCGGCGTAGACGATGGTGGCGACTCTGGGTGAAGCCTCCCAATCGGCTTCCCTCTCGACTACGACGACAACGTCACCGAGAGTGAGCTGCTTCTTGGACTGGTCATAACTCCATTTTCCGGTGAAAGCTCCAGTCATGGTACCGTCCTCCTTGAGAGTCAGTTTGCTGGAAGCGTCCTGCTTGCCGTAGTCGTAGACAAGGTTGATGTTCTCCCATGATCCGACGAGGTCAGCTTTTGTTATGTCCTTCGAAGGAATTCCGGCGTAGCGCTCAGGAAGGGCGATAGGCCAGAGTTCCGCTGAATTCAGAGGTGAAGGGCACCAGACGATCCTTCTGACGTGTCCCATCATGATGGCGTTGCTGTACTTGTTGCCTCCTACATTGGCGGGAAGTCGTCCCTGGGAAGCGTAGAACCAGTCGCCTGTGCCTTCCTGCTGGAAGATGCAGCAGTGAGAGATTCCTACCCAACCGTAGCCCTTTGAGAACTTGTAAGGATGGGTGACGACAGGATAAGCGTCGCCTCTGCCGTTGGTGATGTTCCTTCCGGTTATGTCAGTGTATGGTCCTTCGATATTCTGGCTCCTGACGACCCTGGTGTTGTAGGGAACGTCAAGTCCGTCATATGCCATGAACAGATAGTAGTATCCGTCCTTGTAGATGATTTCAGGAGCTTCGCTGCCCTGCCAACGGGAAGTGCCTCTGGTGGCCACCCTGACTCCGTAACGGGGAGTGAGGTCAGCGGCCTTATCTGCCCAGGGCTCACCGAGCTTGTTGACGGGCTTTCCAGTAGCGGGATCAAGCTCAAGAAGAGCGAATCCGCTGTGCCATGAACCGTGGATGAGATAGTGTTTGCCCTCGGGTGTGACTATGTAAGTGGGGTCGATGGCGTTGTAATAGAAATAGGCGTTCCAGTCGTTTTCGGCAGTCCTTGACCATCCGTCACGGCCCTTGTCGGTGGATGACATCGTAACGAACCCCTTGTCTTCCCATTTTCCGTTGGCGGGGTCGGTGGATTCGCACATTCCGATGTAGGCTCTTTCGGTCCAGCTGCCGTCGAAAGACTTGCCTCCGGTCTTTATGCTGTTGTTGATGACGATGCAGTAATACATCCTCAGCTTCTCAGTCCCGCCTACGTTCACTTTGCGTACCACAGGTGCCCAGTAACCGTAGTCAATGTCTTTAGCGGCTATCTGGGGAAGGTCCATCCTTTTGCGGAGATTGTTCAGGGAATCAGCTACCCAAGCGGGTGCGTCATTCATGGGACCGGCGACGTATGTCCAGTTCACGAGATCTTTGGAGCGTTTTCCGGGGAAATGCCTTCCGGTTGAAGCCTTGAGGTGCTCGTTTCCGTAGGAAGCGTCAGTGTTGTACATGTAGTAATAACCTCCGAAATAGGCTATGCTCGGGTCATGTACATTGGCGAGGTTCCATTTCCCGTGGTCTCCCCATGATGAAATGGAAGAATAATCATCGGCGTAGTCAGGGATGTCGTAATCGTCTCCAGGGGTAGGTGTGGGAGTCGGCGTCGGAGTAGGTGTAGGTTCAGGGTCGACTTTGATTCCTGAAGGATCAGAAGGATCGCTACAGGAAACGGCTACCATCATTGCCGCGATGAACGCTGTGAGACAATGCTTTGTGATTTTCATGAGGTGTTAAAAAATTATGTGGAGGCGGAGAACTCGTCCCCGTCTCCACAAATTTACAAATAATGTTCCAGATTACCTTGAGCTTACTTGAGGGACACTACCGGGTGAGGGTTGCCGTACTTGGAGATGAAGTCGGGACCGTTGTCGGTGTTGGTGTTCGCGGAGTTGCCCTTGATGTTGGGGTTTGCGTCGCGTGTGCCCTGATAGATCGGGAAGTACTCGTGGCCTACCTTGTAGTAGTTCAGCGAAGCGTCGTCGCAGGTCTCGAGGGTGAGTTCCTCTGTTGATGCTGTTCCGTTACGCAGGTATGCGCTGTGCTGCTTGATCTGGTCGAGGCGGTCTGAAGCGTAGAAGAATCCCCAGCGGAGGAGGTCGATTCCACGTCCGTTCTCGCAACCGAACTCCTTGGGACGCTCGACGTTTGCGATCTGCTCGAAGAGCTTGTCCTTTGAGGAGAAGTCGGAAAGGTTGAGGCTCGGGAGAGCGACCCTGTTACGGACCTGGTTGATGTAACCGATGGCCTCAGCGGTAGGGCCTTCTACCTCGTTGATGCACTCAGCTGCCCTGAGGAGGACGTCGCTGTAACGCATGAGCCTGAGGTTGATTCCGCAGTGAAGACCGGTGGTGATGGTCTTGTAGAGGTTGTTGCGGGCGTTGGTGAACTTGGCGATAGGAATACCTCCCTGTGTGGTGTTGGAAAGGGGAGTAGCAGTTATCTCTTCCTGGTAAACGATGTTGCTTCTGGGGTCACCGTTGGGATAAGCGGCTGTCTTCGCTCCGGTATATGAGCTGTATTCAGGCTCGTATGAGCAGACGGTCCAGTAAAGCCTGGGATCGAGAGTCCCGTCGGTGCACTTCTCAGCTTTGAAGAGGTTGTACAGCCAAGGGGAAACTGCGAGGTCACCCCAGCTGCCGAGCTGCTGTGAAGCGTAGTTGCTCTCTACAGCATGTCCCTGGGTAGCGTTTGAAGAGATGTTGACAGGAGTCCACTCCTCATCGGTTCCGCCCATGCCGTAGTCAAGGAACTGGACCTCGAAGAGGCTTTCAGCATTGTTCTCGAACTCAGCACCCTCTTTGAAGTTGGCGCCGTAGTCTGCCATGAGGGAGTAGTTTCCGTACTTTCCGGAGATGATGTCACGAAGGACTGTGAGAGCCTCAGAGTACTTGTGACGGAACATGAGGCTTCTTGCGAGGTAACCTGCGGCTGCACCGCTGGTAGCCCTACCTTTGGCCCATTCTCCGCCCTGCTCCTTTGAAGGGAGCATGCCCATGGCCTCGGTGAGGTCGGCGTCGATCTGGTCGAAGATGGCGTCCTGGTCGGCATTCTCCATGTACATGGTCTCGAGGGTGGCGTACTGGGAGTAGTCGGTGAACAGAGGAACGGTCTGGTAGTAGGTAGCGAGCTCATAGTAAGCGAGAGCGCGCAGGAAGAGTGCCTGACCCTTTATCTGTTTGTAGGCGGCGTCGGAGAGGTTTGCTCCGTCCACCTTCGAGAGAACGAGGTTGCAACGGTTTACGATATGGAAGCAGTCGCGCCATATCCACTGGTCACCGATCTCGATGGTTCCGGGGGAGTTGAGGTTGTCGTACTCGAGGTACCACTGCTGGGAAGAATTCCAGACCTCGTCACCGCGGACAGCGTCCATGGTGTAGCCCACACGGGCGAAAGAGCCTTCAAGACGGATCCTGTTGTAGCAGGCTATGAGGGCCTCCTGGAGATCGGACTCGTTGTTCCCGAAGTCGTATGTTGTCTGGTTGTTGGGGTTCGTGACGTTGAGCTGGTCGCTGCAAGATACCATCGAACCGATAACGGCGAGAGAAGCCAGAACTGTGTATATCTTTTTCATGATATTGTCTTTTATCAGGTCCAAATTAGAATGAGAGGTTGAGTCCGAGCATGAGGCTCATAGGAGCAGGGAAGGAACAGTAGTTGTAACCGGGAGTGAATGCGCCGCCGGCGAAGTCGATGTTGTAGCCCCTGTACTTGGTGAGAGTTGCAAGGTTCTGTCCTGAGATGTAGATCCTTACTCCGTGGACATAGTCACGGAAGATCTTGTCGGGAACGTTGTAACCGAGCTCTACGTTGGCGATCTTCCAGTATGCGCCGTTCTGCAGATAACGTGAAGAGAACATGTCGTTGGTGATGGAACCGTTGCTCTTGTAGTAGACTGCGGGAACTGTGCTGCTGGGCTTGTCAACTGTCCAAGCGTTCATGAGGTCCTTGCTCTTGTTTGTGATGCCATAGGATGAACGGAGAGTCATGTCAACGAAGTCAAGGAGCTTGTAACCTGCTGCACCATAGGTGGATACGCTAAGGTCAAAGTTCTTGTACTCGAGACGGAAGCTAAGACCGAACTGCACCTTGGGCATGCCGCTTCCGATGAAGGTCTGGTCATCAGCGGTGATCTCACCGTCGTTGTTGATATCCTTGTATGCTACGTCTCCGGGCTGTGCGCCGTTCTGGTTGACACGGCCACCCTTGTCGTTGATCCTGTTGTCAATCTGGTCCTGGTTCTGGAAGATGCCTTCATAGACATATCCGTAGAAACGTCCCACTTCCTGTCCGACCTCAGTGCGGCAGAATCCGTCTGTACGTGCCTCGCCTGAGATGCCGAGAGACTTGACGGTGTTCTTGGGAAGGGTCATGTTTCCGGAAACCTCCCACTTGAACTCGTGGTTGTAATCACGGTAAGCTGCGCTGAGCTCAAGACCGGTGTTCAGCATTGAAGCCGCGTTCATGGTCACGCTTCCGTTGGTGGCTCCAGCCTCAGCGGGAACGGGAACGGAGTAAAGGAGGTCCTCAGAGAGGGCGTGGTACCAGTCAGCGTTGAATTCAAGCTTGCCGCCCCACATCGCGTAGTCGAAACCTACGTCGAAGGTCTTCTTCTTCTCCCAACGGATGAACTCGTTGACATAGTTGGAGATTGAGGATCCGACAACCTTGTTGCCGCCGAAAGAGTAGGTGTAGTTTCCGCGTGCCATGGTGTCCATGTACTGGTATTCACCGATGTTCTCGTTACCGAGGATACCGTAGCTGACACGGAACTTGAGGAGGTTCACAAGATGGTCATCGACATTGAAGAAGGGCTCCTTGTCGATTCTCCAACCGGCTGAGAATGAAGGGAACCAGTCCCAACGGTCAGCGGAAGAAAGCCTTGAGGAACCATCACGACGGACAGTCGCCTGAAGGAGGTAACGGCTGTCGTAGTCATAGTTGAGACGGCCGATATAGGACTCGAGGACGTGCTCGCTCTCGGCGCTGCCGGCGTCGCGGTCAGCTGCGTTTCCGACCTGGAGGTAGTAAGGCTCGTACATTGAGGTGCCGGTACCGGTGAGAGTATGGAAGTACTCGCTCTCGAAGGTGTGACCGACGACTGCGTTCACATGGTGGAGACCGAACTTACCGTCATAGGTGATGAAGTTCTCGACAAGACCGTCAGCATATGTGCGGTAGCCTTCGTTGAGGGTCTCGTTGCTCTTGGCCAGGTAGTTGGTGGTACTCTGGATGAAAGAAGGAACGAAAGTGAAGTCCTTTGCGTATGTACGGCTGTAGGAGAGGTTGAGGTTGTAAGTGAGTGAGTGGTTCTCGCTGTTCAGACCGAAGATACCGAGCAGGTCAACGCTTGCAGAACCGGTGGCAACGACCCTGTCGACAGTGCTGTTCCTCTCGAGAAGGTTGTTGTAAAGCAGAGGGTTGGTCATACGGATGTCACCGTGGACGGCGTCATAGTATGTTCCGAATCCCCAAGAGTCGTAGGAGTAGTCGGTAGCGGCGGTGAGGTCGCGGTCCATGAACCAAGTTGAAGAGTCGTATGCCTTGATGGTAGGAGGCATGAGAAGAGCTGAAGCCATCACGGGATACTGGGTTCCGTAGAGACCCTGGACGTACTCGTTGGCGTTTGAAAGGGACATGCTGTCCTGCTTGCTGTGAGAATAGACGAGACCTGTGCGGAACTTCACGAACTTGGTGTCCATGGTGTTGTTCACACGTGCGGTGAAACGGTCGTAGTTGGGACCTGCTCCTTCCATTGTGCCCCTCTGGCTGAAGTAGTCGAGAGCCACGTTGTAGGTGCTGTTCTCGCCACCACCTGAAAGGTTCACGTTGTGGTTCTGGCGGATACCGGTCTTGAACATCTCATCGAACCAGTCGGTATTGACCTTCTTGGGGTCAACGTAGAGGCTGCTTCCCTCGATGTAACCGCCGGGGGCTTCCATTCCGTTGTTGGCGAAGGCCTGACGGACGAACTTGCCGTATTCAGCTGCGTCCATGACGTCATAGACACCTTTACGGATCTTGTCTATACCCATGTAACCGGTGTAGTCGACCTTCATGCCCTCGTTCTTCTTACCGCTCTTGGTGGTGATGATCACCACACCGTTAGCGGCACGGGAACCGTAGATGGCGGCTGCGGAAGCGTCCTTGAGGATCTGGATGGTCTCGATATCGTTAGGGGAGAAGTCACGGATTGTGGTTCCCATAGGGACACCGTCGATGACGTACAGAGGAGAGGTGTTGCCGAAGCTGCCCAGACCACGGATCCTTACTGCAGGGTCAGCACCGGGCTGTCCGTCGGAAGTGATCTGCACACCTGCGACCTTACCTTCGAGCATTGAGGAGATGTTGCTGTGGGAGACCTTCTTCATTTCGTCGGCGTCAACGATGGCGACTGAACCGGTGAGGTCAACCTTCTTCTGGGTACCGTATCCCACGACGACCACCTGCTCGAGGAGCTCGTTTTCGGGAGTGATCGTGAGAGTTCCGAGGTCGGTGCGGCCGTCAACGCTGATTTCAAGGGTGTTGAATCCCACGGAAATGATCTGGAGAACTGCATCCTTTTCAACCTGGAAGGAGAACTTTCCGTCCAGATCGGTTGTTGTACCGTTGGTGGTTCCTTTGACTATGACACCGGCTCCGATGACGGGTTCGCCCATGTCGTCAATGACAGTTCCGCTGACGGTTATCTTGTTGTCCTGCACGTTCTGGACGGGAGCATCAGCGGCGGCTGCGAAAACAGCGGGCGAAGCTGCCAGAAGAGAACAGAGAGCTGCTATAGCGAATATTGATGTTTTTTTCATGATGATGTCCATTTAGATTATTTCACCATTACGAGATAGGACTCCTCGGTGACGAGTGCGCACTGGAGGTCGCTGCTGTCCACAGGGATTCCGAGATAGTTCTGGAAGTGCTCCTCACCGTTGGGGTAGATGACGCTGTAGCGGATGTCAGCAGTGTCGTCGCCGTTGTTGGTGATGGTGATGGTCACATGGCTGCCATTAAGATTGGCCTTGAAGGTATCCCAGTTCCAGTTGCTTTCCTTGGTGCAAGGCTCGTAGCCGCCTCCCCAACCGAAATGGTCCATCCTGGTGACGACATATTCTACTGTGACGTCAGCTTTGCGAAGGATGGTGCAAGGGGAGTGGTAGTTCTCGAGGTTGTCTGAGTAGAGGTCCATCTCGTAGACGCAGCTTTCACCTGCAGGGATGACTGTGTCTTCAGGAGTGAAGGTTGTCCACCATCCGTTGGTGAAGTCAGGAGCTCCGATAGCGTAAGCGCCTTTGATGACGTTGACTTTGACGGTTGTGGTCACAGTCTTGGTTGCGCCGACGAAGGAGATTTCGACATCCTGTTCGCCCTCAGCGCCCTTGACGGGTGCGAAAGTGAGTGAGGAGTTCTCCATGACTCCGGTGCTTCCGTCAGCATAAGTGGCGGTGACTTCGATTCCGCTCTGGCGGAAAGTCATCTCGGTGTTGTCGAAGAAGTAATAGTTCTTCACAGAAGGCTCCTTGGTCACAGCGATGGATGCGACAGGGTTGGTGACCTCGATATTGTAGTAACCGGCGATGGATTTTCCGTAGTTGCCGAGTTTGGTCTTACTGTAAGAATAGACGACAGTCTTGGTTCCTGTAGTTGTGAAGTCAGGAAGTGTGAAAGAGAGGTCGTCTTTGGTGATCTGGGTTGAAGAACCGTCAGCGAAGGTGACTGAAGCGGTAGCGTTGCCCCAATAGTCAGCCTCTTCACCCTCTGCTACTACCTCAATAGAGGTGGGATAGCCGACGATGCTGATGCTCTCAGCCTCGAAGTCCTCTTCTTCCTGGATCTCTGAAGGAGAGATGACGGCGCTCTTCATAACGAAGTGGGAACCGTCGCATATGAGGAATCCGCGGATGTTCTCAGTTGAGGAAACGGGATGGTTGTATGTCTCGGTGATGGTGGTGGCACCGTCTGCACTGACTGCTGTGGCGGTGAGGAAAGCCTTTCCTGCAAGGGAGTGGTCGACGGTGATGGTCACTGTCGCACCGTTCATGATCGAGCGGAAGTCGTTCCAGACGTCTCCGTCTCCGTCAAGGTCGGGATAGTCGTTTGAAATGAGACCTCCGTCATAGTCGGCGTTGCCCCAACCATAAGCGTCGGAACGCAGCACAAAATACTCGAGGTAGTTTTCGGCGCCCCTGTCATTGTCATTTGCAAGACAGAAGTTCCAGTTGTTCCAGTTGTTCGCTCCTGAACCGTAGTTCTCGAACACCAGAGTGAGTTTTTTGTTTGCAGGGATTGTGAAGTACTGTGAGAATTCACTCCACCATCCGGCTGAGTTGTCCTCTGCACCCACGATAACGGGCATAAGAGGTATCTCATAAGTGTCTCCTGAAGTTTCAGCTTCCCTTTCTGCGGCGTACTCGTCAATCCAGCTTTGCAGATCATCCGGTGCGTCAATGACGTAGGGATTGATCTCAGAACATCCGACTGATACCAGGGCCGTGAGGGCTGCAATGCATGCGGCATTGCGCATCATTTTACGGGTCTTCATCAGAATAGTTTTAATTGTTTGTAATTATAATAGGAATATAATAATCTAAAGTTCCACATGGGGCCAGCCTTCGTTGTCCCAGCTGACGCGACGGACAAGGAGGTTCGCGTTGTAGTTCTTGTCGCGGTTGTATCCGTGGAAGAGCATCATATCACCTTCCGGGGTGGATACCACTGCGCAGTGGCCAGCTCCGGGATACTGGTCGTTTCCGCCCACTACGACAGTTCCGCCTCCCTCCATAAGAGGAGTGCCGTTCTTGTCATAGTAAGGTCCGTTGACGGAGTCAGCCCTTCCGACCACCACCTTGTAGGTGCTCTTGGCGCCGCGGCAGCAAAGGTCATAGGATACGAACAGATAGTATTTGCCGTTCCTCTTGATGATGAAGGGGGCCTCGACTGCTCCGTTGCCGGGATCGAAGTCCTTGCCCCTTGGGTCAGCCTTGATGGCGTCATCCGTCTGGGATGTGTCTTCAGCGGTGCCTTCGGGCCTTCTGCATATAGGGAACCACTCCTGAGGTTCGGCGACCTTGGTGAGGGAAGAGTCCAGCTTCACCATCTTGATGCCTCTCCAGAATGAACCGAAGGAAAGCCATGCGCTTCCGTCATCATCCACGAAAACGTTAGGGTCGATCGCGTTCCATTCATCCCTTCCTGCCACGCTCCTTACCACGCATCCGTGGTCTTCCCATTTGTAGTCGGGGGAGGCGGGGTTGAGAGTCTTGTTGGTAGCGACTCCTATCGCAGAAGTGTTCTTGCCGAAAGTCGAGCAGCTATAATATAAATAATAGGTGCCGTCGTGGAAAAGGATGTCAGGTGCCCATGTGTGTCCGCCGTAACCGGGGACCATTTCGGTTGCCCACTGGGGAGCCTTGTCGAAAACCTGCCCGGCAGGATTCCAGGTGATGAGGTCATCGGAAGTGAGGATGCTGATGCCGAATCCGGTGCAGAACAGATACCAGCTGCCGTCACAGTAAGCGGCTACGGGATCGTGTGCTGAGGGGGCCAGTGAGTCGAATCTCGGACGCCCGGGCTGCGCGATTGCGCTTGCCACGAGGACGGTGGCTAGGGTTAGTGTTATGGCAAATCGTTTTAACATCATTGGTGCGGTTTTCTGAACGCAAAGGTAAAACAGTTGTCCACCCTATAGGTTCACAAAAAAACTTAAAGGGTGGACAAATGAACCGACGTTAAAACGTTGTATCTATTCCTTGAGGAAAGCGGAAGGGCTTGTTCCGAATTCCTTGGAGAAGCACCTTGTGAAATACTTCGGGTCGTTGAATCCGACTTCGTAGGCGATTTCGGAGATGTTCATGCCGGTATCGTTCTGCATCATCTCCTGCGCGACCGACAGACGGTACTTCCTGATGAACTGTCCGATGGATTGGCCGAATGCTTCCTGTATGCGAAGGTTCAGGTTGGTCTTGCTCATGCCCATGGACTCGCAGAAGGTTCCGACGTCCAGATCCGGATCCTTGTACAGTTCACGGATGACGGAAAGCGCCTTTTCAGCGAACTTGTCGGAGTCGGGTTCGTCCGTCTCCTTCTTCGGCTGTGAGAAGAGAATCTTCCTTGATGCGAGTTCCTCGTTCTGCCTCCGTAGGATTTTGTTCTGGCGGTCCAGCTCCTCGGCCTTCTGCTCCACGATCTTCCTCTGCTGGGATATCTCTTCGGTCCTCTGCTTTACGGTCTGCTCAAGGATTTCCCTCTGACGGATCATCGAGCGCATCTTCCATATGGTGTAGAGGTACACACCAAGAATCGCGAGAGCTATTATATTGAGTGTGAACCACCATGTCCTGTAGAAGTACGGCCTTACTCTGACAGGGATTTCAATGGTCTTTATCTCTTCACCTTTTATCGCTCTCACTTTGAAGGTGTATCTTCCCGAGGGTAAGGTGGTGAAGGTGGCCTCGTGATGGTTTTTCGGGAGCCTTGTCCATGTCTCGCCCAAGCCGTCCATTATATATTCATAGGTGACGTATCTGTCCGCATTGGGGGAGAGGAGGGCGAATGCTATCTCAATGGACCGGTCTTTCTCATGGAGGATCAACTTGTCGATGAAGGGGTCGAACATCCTTTTCTGTCCTATACGGATTTCTGTAATACGGAGAAGGTCATCATCAGAGTCCGTCTCCTGGTGAAGCCCTTCAACGACGGACAGTCCTCCTGTGTGACCGAAATAAAGCTTCCCGTCCGTTCCTTTGAAGGAGCTGTTCCAATAGAACTGCGTCCCGTCCAGCCCGTCTTCGTTGAAGAACTGGGATATCTTTCCGGACACGGGGTCCAACATGTTCAGACCGTATTCTGTGCTTATCCAGATTCTCTTGTTCCCGTCTTCGCAAATGCCTCTCACCCTGTCGTTTGACAGTCCGCTGGAGGAGTTGTAGCATTCGAAAGCCTCCTCTTTGCCCGGTATGCTGTAGTACAGACCTCCTCCGTTGCTTCCCAGGTATATCGTCCCGTCGGAGGCTTCGAGTATGCATGAGATAGTCTCCACTATACCGGATTCAGGGTCATCCAGCTTTGTCCTGTAGTTCTTGAAAGGGAATGAACCGTCAGGGTTCCTTTTATTCAGATCGAAAGTGAAGACACCTTCCTGGCTTCCCATCCATAGTCTCCCTTGTGAATCCATCAACGAGCCTATGCAGCCGGTTGTCTGACTGGAAAGGGCGGGGGATAGCGTCTCATTTTCAAGGTCATAGAAGAAAATGCCTTGATTTGAACCTATCCATAGAAGAGAGTTTATGTTGTCGTATTCAAGTGAACCGGTGAAGTCCAGCACGTGTGCAGGGTCTGAAATGTGTCCGAGTACATCGAAATGATCTTCTTCCGATACTATGTCGGTGCCTCCTCCCCATGTTCCAACGGCCATCCTGTTGCCGGGGAGTGATTCCAGTGCGGAAATTGAATTGTGGCTCAAGGCGTTACCCTCGTGAGTAAGGTGAGTGAATGAACCGCTTCCGCTTTCCGATATATTTACTCCGCCTTCAACCACTCCTACCCAAATCCTTCCGCTGCTGTCCTCTCCTATCGAGTTGACGGTTCCCCTCGATAGGGAAGAGCGGACTCCTGGAGAGTTGCTGAAGTTTGTGATATCCAGCCGTTTCGGACTGTAGAGGAAGATTCCTGAAGTCTCGGAACCGAGGATTATATTGTTGCCGATCAAGGTCATGCAGTTCACTACCTGTGAGCCGAACCTCTCGAAGTTGTCTGATATCGAGTTGTAGATGTTAAGACCGTAGAGGGAAGAAATCAGTATTGTCCCCTCGGGGGTTTTTACGATTCCGGTGAGGAAATTCTGTGTCAGACTCTTGGGATCATTGTCCCGGTGCATATACCTTTTCCATTGTCCGGATATCCTGTTTATTCTGTACAACCCCTCTTCAGTTGTCATCCATATGTCGGAACCGTCCACGAAAATGTCTGACAGATAGGTGTTTTCTCCTATTGAGAATCTTTCCAGCACACGGCTTGCCTCCAGCTTGCCGGAGAATTTTTCCCTGATACTGAAGATCTCGCCCGCGAGTGAAACCCAGACTGAACCGTCATTGTTCACGTCTTTGAAGGTGATTGTCCTTCTGTCAAGTGCGTCGTGGGTGAAATCAAGTACATCGGACACATCTCCAGAAGGGGAGAATTTGACCATGTGCAGACTTTTCCCAGTCTTGAACCATATGTTGCCCAGAGCGTCGGCGGTAACGTAACTGCAGAATTCTCCGCTGACTTGGTCCAATGCAGGGTGGGAGAGGGCGCCCAGGGTCATTGAGTGCATGTCGAGGATATCGAGTCCTCCGGTGGACGCGATCCAAAGCCTATGGAAATTGTCTTCGGCGACTTTGTTCACGAAAAGGCTCTTGAGTGATGATCCTGTGACGGACTGGTTGATGTTGAGGAACTGCCAATCGTATCTGCACAGGCCCCCTCCGGATGTGGCCACCCATACGAATCCGGCATTGTCCCGGTATATGTCGTCGATGAAGTTGGAGGGCAGTCCACTCTCCATATCGAGATTGGTCGAGATGTATGATCCGGGGAATCCCCGCTGTCCCATGGAACGGGGCGAAGTCAGTGTCAGAGCAAGGATCAGGCTCAAGAACAATTTTGCACTAGTACGGTTCATTTATCCACCTTTAGCTTCGCAAAAATAACTATTTTTGCAAAAACACGGAATCATAACCATCCAAGATATGACAAAGCACTGTTTTCTTCCCGCTTTTGCGGCCTTCCTTCTCTTCACAGTCTCTTGTGAAGAGTCATTGAAGTTCGATGTCGATCTTTCGAAGGAAGGAGCTCCGATCCAGGAGACCATGTACGGAATCTTTTTCGAGGACATCAATTTCGCCGCTGACGGCGGACTTTATGCCGAACTGGTGAAGAACCGTTCTTTCGAGTTCCCCGATGACGCCCTCCAGGGCTGGAAGGCTTTCGGTAAAGTCGAGGTGAAGAATGACGGTCCTTTCGCACGCAATCCTCATTACGTCCGCCTTTCTGACCCGATGCATCCCCACAAATGGACGGGGCTGGACAATGAAGGATTCTTCGGAATCGGCGTAAAAGAAGGTGAACAGTACCGTTTCTCCGTTTGGGCGAGGGTCCCTTCAGGCGGGTCTTCCGATCTGAGGGTCGAGATTGTCAATACCGCCTCAATGGGTGAGAACCATTTCCTTTGCCAGCAGGATCTTAAAGTCACGGGAAAGGACTGGACCAAGTATCAGGTAGTGCTCACTCCTGATGCAACCCTTGAAAAGGCCGTCTTGCGCATTTTCCTGACCGGTGACCGTGAAACAGTCGACCTTGAGCATGTTTCCCTCTTCCCTGTGGACACATGGATGGGACATGAGAACGGTATGAGGAAAGACCTGGCGCAGGCTCTTGCTGACCTTCATCCCGGAATCTTCCGTTTCCCCGGAGGATGTATCGTTGAAGGTACCGACCTCGACACCCGTTACAACTGGAAGAATTCCGTAGGCCCTGTCGAGAACCGTCCTCTCAACGAGAACCGCTGGGAATATACCTTCCCTTACAGGTTCTATCCTGACTATTATCAGAGCTATGGACTCGGTTTCTATGAGTTCTTCCTCCTGAGCGAGGAAATCGGAAGCGAACCTCTCCCGATCCTCAGCTGCGGCCTTGCCTGCCAGTTCCAGAACGACAACCCTTCAGCTCACGTCCCCGTGAATGAACTCCAACCTTATATCCAGGACGCTCTCGACCTCATTGAGTTCGCGAACGGTCCCGTCACCTCGACCTGGGGCAAGGTCAGGGCTGATATGGGACATCCCGAACCGTTCAACCTCAAGTATATAGGTATAGGAAACGAGCAGTGGGACCAGCTTTATCCGGACCATCTTGTTCCCTTTGTGGACGCTATCCGTAAAGCATATCCCGAGATAAAGATAGTCGGTTCCAGCGGACCTGATTCTGAGGGCAAGCAGTTCGATTTCCTGTGGCCTGAAATGAAGAAAATCGGTGCTGATCTCGTGGACGAGCATTTCTACCGTCCTTACGAGTGGTTCCTTTCACAGGGAGCGAGGTACGACAACTATGACCGTGAGGGACCCAAGGTCTTCGCCGGTGAGTACGCCTGCCATGCCAAAGGCAAGAAGTGGAACCATTACTACGCTTCACTCCTTGAAGCCGCTTTCATGACCGGAATCGAGCGCAACGCGGACGTCGTCCATATGGCCACATACGCTCCTCTGTTCGCCCATGTTGAAGGATGGCAGTGGAGACCTGACCTCATCTGGTACGACAACCTCCGTTCATTCCGTACAGTCAGCTGGCATGTCCAGCAGCTCTACGGCCAGTACAGGGGCAAGAACACCCTCACACTTACCATGGACGGCAAGAATGTCACCGGTGCTGAGGGACAGCAGGGCCTTTTCGCCAGCGCTGTAGCAGACGGCGACAAGGTGTACGTGAAGGTGGTGAACACTTCTGAGGAGGCCAAGAGCATAGAACTTTCATTCGGAGGAGTCTCCGTCAGCGGAGTCTCTTCAGTGAAGCTTTCTTCAGACAAACTTGACGAGGACAACACCCTTGATGTCCCTGACAATATCGTTCCTGTTACTGAGTCTCTGGGCGGAAAGGGTACAAGCATAAAGGTCAAGGTTGAACCTTTGAGCTTCAGGATCTATATCTTTGAGAAATAAGGATTATATTTGGTGAATGTGTGTGGAAGGCTCCCGGTCCTGTAAAGGAACGGGGGCTTTTTCCATAATGAAGGCATTCAAAGAAGGCCGGTTGCTTTGAACAGGACCCTGTATGCTTCAGCCTTCTTTTCGATTTTGAGGGGATAAGCCCTGGATGTGGAAGGCATTCTCCAGAGATTGTACACTTTCCCTCCGATCGTCACCTGAGCGCATCCTCCCATGGGTGGCTCTTCGCATCCGTAGGACGATACAAGGGTGTCAGTGGCTTTCTGTCCGGTGGTCACAATTGATTGACATTGAGGGATCCTGCTCAAAAGAGCCTGAAGGTCCGTGGGCGTCACCACTTCCAGAAACTTGTCAGAGGCGTTGTCCTGGAGTCTTCTTATCTCGGAGGCGGTATCGTACATCGCGAACCCTTTTTCCAGGCAGAAGCCGATTATCCTTTCCTTGTCGAACCTTTTCTGTCCGGGAACTTCGAACCAGGTCTTGTCACCTTTGAACACAAGGGCGCATATCCTCCAGAAGTCATTGATCCAGTTAGGATAATAGAAGTCCATGCTCCACCTTTTGGGTTGGGGCGGGAAGCTGCCGAGGAAAAGGACCTTGGCGTTTTCCGGGAGGAAGGGTTCGAACGGATGTTTCTCGGAAGGAATCATGATACGGCAAAAATAATCAAATAGCTTCCTTAAAACAAGGAACGGCCCCGACAAGGGCCGCTCCGATGTTTATATGTGGTTGTTTCCTATTTGTAGAACACTTCATTGAAGAAACGCTGCATGTCAGCTGCCCATGGCACTCCGTATTTGGCGAAAGTGTCTTTAGTCCTCTGGTCAGGCTTCCAGTCGAAGAACGCGTGGCTTGCTCCGTCGACAATATGGAGCTCCGCCTTCTGTCCTGCCGCTTTCAGATGCTCGACGTACTGCTCGATGGGCTCACGCTTTACAGTCCTGTCGAGTGTGCCCAGAACGAAATACTGCGGTATAGCCCTGGATTTGACTTGAGGTATGTTGCTGTCAGGTGCGATGGCCTTCTGTCCAGCATCGTCAAGGTCCTGTGCGAATCGCACGAGATTCGCCTGGTCGAACACTCCGTAGCTGGGAGCGGCGGCTTTGATCGCCATGAGGTTCTTCTTCGCCTTTTTCACGCTCATGCCCTTGGGCATATATGAAGGAAGGTACTGATACACACCCTCTTTCTCACCGAATCCTTTGTCTCCGATCCTTTCCACCATGGTGGCGACCGCTGCAGAAAGATGTCCTCCGGCGCTGTCGCCCGTCACGGCGATCTTCTTGGGGTCAATGCCGTAAACGGCGGCGTTCTGCTGGATATGGAGAATGGCTCCGTAGCAGTCCTCGATGAGGTCCTCCATCCTGTTGGGGACATTGTCTCCGTCATTCTTGCCGAGCCAACGGTAGTCGATGCTTGCGACGACGTATTTGCCTCCTTTAATGAGTTCACGTGCGAGCCCTCTCATGATGTCCTCAGTGTTTGAAGTCCAACCGCCCCCGTGGATGATGACCACGCAGGGGAGTTTCTTGGCGCCGTCAGGGATGAAGACGTCGTATTTGAGGGGTTTTACTCCGGGCTGTGCGTAGACGACGTCCTGGATGCTCTTGTATCCCTCCAAACGCTCTTTCTCGATGATGGAGGCACCGATGGACATGTCGGCGTCAACGATGACCTTGAATGTCGGATTCATGGACTCTTTGTAAGTAGGGTAACGGACGCCACCACTGACTGACAGGTAGTATCCGCTGTCGAAAGCCCAACCGCTGTCGGTGACATCTACATTGACATCCAGAACGGTACCCGCCTTGACGACTCCGTCCTTGGGAAGTTCGGGAAGGACAGTGACCTTGCCGTGCTGTGGCTGGTCTACCCTGACCTTGAAAGTGTCCTGGGCGGACAGAGCCGCAGGAATTGCGAGCAGCAGAGCCGCTGCTGAGAAAAGTTTCAGAATTTTAGCCATGTCTTGTATTTTTATATTGTATTGCTTTTTCAACTTTCTTCAGCAAAAATACTTCATCTGACGCACTCCCATTGTTCCCAATCGTGCCTTTTGTGTGCGAAATGTATTGATTTTGACAAAACGTTTGAAGATTTTGTTGTGTATGGGGTAAAGGTATTCCTTATCTTTGCAATGTTCCTTAATGGATAAACTACAAAACAAGAAACAACGATATGGACAAGTTCAGCATGTCAAGGCGCGACGCCCTCAGGATGATGGGCCTCGGTGCTACTGGCCTGGCGGCAGCCAGCATCTTCTCGCCCCTTTCAAAGGCCGGTGAATTCATGGACCCTCTTTTCCAGGGACCTCAGCGTCAGGGTCTTCAGGGGCAGCGTCCTCCTCAGGGACAGGGCCCTCAGGGCGGTCCCCGTCTGGCTTATCAGGAGAAGGAAGTCTACAGCGGACCGGACGTGATCATCCGTCAGATCGATGAGAACACATGGGAAGGCAACGGCCACCTCATGGCTAATGAGACCATATATATTATAGAGGGAAAGGAGAAGGCTATCCTTCTTGATGCAGGAACCAAGATCGATGACCTCGACAAGATCGTCGCCGGAATCACCTCCAAGCCGATCATCCTCATCGCTACCCATGTGCATCCCGACCATACCGGTTCCGCTATCAACTATTTCCCTGAGATATGGATCGATGCAGCCGATACACCGAACGTTCCCCAGTTCATGGCTGACTACAAGGGAAAGATCAACTATCTTGAGGACGGACAGGTCTTTGACCTTGGCGGACGTGAGATAGAGGTTGTCTTCAGCCCCGGACACACTCCCGGAAGCGCATGCTTCTTCGATAAGGCAAAGCATTACGGCTTCAGCGGAGACGCTTTCGGTTCAGGAAACCTCCTGCTCACCACCAACTTCTCCACACTCCTCGCCACCACCACCAGGATCGAGGCTTATATGGAGAGGTTCGGAATCGAGAAGATGTATCCCGGTCACTACATGGGCGCCAATCCTGAGACTCTCCAGAGGATCAAGGACATGAAGAAGATGTCCCAGGAGATGATCGACGGAACACGTAAAGGCAACGTCAACGCACAGGGCATGATGGGACTCAACGCTTCAATACGTGACTTCGGAGTGAACATCAATTACCGCGATCCCATAGGACTCAAATAGTCCCGGATACTTACGGAAACTGCCGCTTACTGCGGCTTCAGATCGAGGGCTTCCAGCTTTTCAGCGGGGAGCTCTTTTTACATGGTGGGAACTGGCGCTTCGGGCGGTGAAATAGGCGTTTTTCTTGCCCAAAAGGGCCTTAACATAAATGTTATATGCTTCAACAAGTTTGTTTTATTTGCTATGTAACAATGTGTTGGCTTCGAGATTGCAATAGAATTGCCTCTAGTACTCTGAAATCTTGTCTTAAGCCTGTTTCGTTAAATTTTTCGGGTTTCTGGAGCAATATTGTCCGGTCTTTTCTGAGTAGTTTCACCTTTATTGGTTATTTTTGTAAGATTAGAAAAGACGATGGTGACCTCTGCTCATACTGTTCTCTCCTTTTCCGGTGCTTATGCTGAGACCGGACTCCCTTTCATGGAAGGGGAGCCGCTAATCGATTGCTCCGACATTGGCGGAACGGTGTGTTACTGTGACGGGGAAGCGGAGGCTGAAATCCTTTCCAGAATCGTCACCCGTCCTGTGGAAGGTATCCACTGGATAGACAGCGGGGACTACCACCATGTGTCCGCTTTGTGGATGTCAATGGTCCAAAGTCCTTTCGACCTTCTTCTGCTTGACAACCATCCGGACATGCAGGAGCCGGCATTCGGGGGCATATTGAGCTGTGGAGGCTGGGTAAGGACTGCCCTGGAGCGTTATCCGCTTCTCGAAGAGGTCGTTATTGCAGGAATAGACCCTTCTTTACAAAGTGAATGCGAAGGATTCGGGGAAAGGGTGAAGGTGTTTGACAGGGACCAACTGAAGCGCCATGACAGTAAAGTGATACCCGCCTTGCTTTCGGACAGGTCGCTTCCGCTTTATATATCGCTTGACAAGGATGTCCTTACCAGTGATTACGCCAGGACAGACTGGGACCAGGGGAACATGACCCTGGAGTACCTGTTGGAGTCTTTGCAAGGAGTTTTCTCCGCAAGGAAGGTGATAGGGGTTGACATCTGTGGTGAGATCCCTTCACATAAGGGAGGTACCCCTTCTGACTTTTCGGTGAATGCTTCGACTGACAGGATTCTGCAGGAGTTCTTCGTCAAGGAATTGGAAAAGAACCGCAACAGATTTGACAAATAATTGAATATGAACAGGATAATTTCATTTTTGGCAATAGCTGCACTTTGCGTTTCCCTTTCAGGATGCGGAGGGAAAGCCACTTCAGGTGAGCCTTCGGTATTCCCCGGTGTGCAGAGTTCGTATGACGTTAAGGGAGTGACGCTTTCTCTGTCCGAAGTCCCTGCCGGAACCTTCTCGATGGGAAGCCGCCTGGACAGGAGGATAATAGACGGCGCGTCTACGCGTCATCAGGTCCTGATGGACGGATACGTGATATCGTCCACACCTGTGAGCCAGGCCCTTTGGGAGGCGGTAATGGGCAAGAACCCTTCTTCCGCCATCAATCCGGACCTTCCCGTGGACAGGGTGACTTATGATGAATGCCTCACTTTCACTTCAAAACTGTCCAAGATTACGGGAGTCCCTTTCACCCTTCCTACAGAAGCCATGTGGGAATACGCGAATTCCCTCGGAATACTTGATTGGCAGGCCGGACTTCCCGAATGGTGCCTTGACGCTTTCGATCAGAAGACTCCTGATACTTTGTCAGTCAATTACTTCCATAAAGGTGAAGGCCCCATGATGGTTGTTCGTGAAGCTATCCAGAGATCCGGCGGGAACAGGGTAGCGAAAGCCGGTGGCCTGACTTTCAGGGTGGCGGTATACAACGGAAAGACATGTCCCGAGACTGTTTCCTCTGCCATGTACGGCACAACCACGGACAGGGAACATGTATGCGCCAAAGAGACCATAACGGTGGGGGAATGCAAGATAGACATGGTTCCTGTCAAGGGCGGTTCATTCATGATGGGAGGAACAACAAAACAGCAGCAATACGCCGATAAGGATGAGCTTCCGGTGACTCTTACCGAAGTGGAAAGCTTCGAGATGGCCACCATCGAGGTTACTGCAGGTCTCTGGAACGAGGTCATGGGGTATCTTCCGTTAGGAAACTACGCCAAGGAACCGGACAAACCGGTCGTGAACATTTCATGGTACAACGCCCAGGAATTCATACTGGAGCTGAACAGAAGGACCGGAAGGAAGTTCCGTCTCCCTACTGAGGCCGAATGGGAATACGCAGCCAGGGGCGGAGCCTCCGCGAGGGAGGAATTCCGTTATGCCGGGGCTGATGTCATCAAGCATGTTGCTGTTTACACCGAGAACAGCAACGGTGACGAGCCTTCAGTCGGCAAGACCAAAGCCTCCAACGAGCTTGGAATATACGACCTCTGCGGTAACGTATGGGAGTGGTGCCAGAACCTTTATTATTCGTACGGCAATTCTCAGGTGGAAGGAGCAAACCATGTCCAGAGGGGCGGAAGTTTCAAGAGCGCATGGTCAGCCTGCAGGGTGTCCAACAGGCAGGATGTACCTCCCGGAAGCACCAAAAGCACTTTCGGTTTGAGGGTGGTCATTTAAAGCTATACTATAAGTAGTACATATCTAATTCCAGTATATTTTCATGAGCGGAAATAAACGCAATTCGCTTTTATCAAAGATCCTCCGGGTGATATTGCTCGTGGGTTTGTTGATTCTTCTGCCAAAAGTTTATCCTTATCTCACAGGAGGCGGCAATGATGATTCCTCCCTTGAGGACAACGGAATAATAGCCGGTTCATCATCGGCTGTTCCTACGGACTTCGAGAAACTTGAGCTTCCTTATCTTCTGGAACCCGACGAAGAGAAGAACACCATCATAGAGCACATGGGCTATACCGTGTCATACAACTCACGTCTCAGGATACCCAACTGGGTGGCATACGAGTTCCTGGACAGCGAACTGTACGGGGATTTCGAGAGAAGGGAAGAGTTCACTCCCGATCCGGATTTCAAGGGCAGGCAGGCGTATGACACTGACTACAGGGGCAGCGGATGGGACCGTGGCCATCTGGCTCCCTCAGGAGACATGAAATGGAGTTCCCAGGTCCAGAAGGAATCCTTCTATCTTACCAACGTGTGCCCGCAGAACCATAACCTCAATTCCGGACTTTGGAATGACCTTGAAAAGCAAGTACGTTATGAGACAAGGTATTACGGTTCCGTTTGGGTGGTGACCGGACCGGTGGTCGAGACAGGACGCTACGGTACTATCGGCTCCAACAAGGTTGCAGTTCCGGACGGCTTCTTCAAGGCCCTTCTGGCGAAGGACAAGAAGTCGGGCAAGTACGTGTCCATAGGATTCTATTTCCCCAACGAGAGCGGCGGAAGGAATCTTGCCGACTACGCGATGAGCGTTGACGATCTCGAGGAGATAGTCGGAATGGACCTTTTCTACAATCTCGACTACAGTGTACAGGAGGATGTCGAAAGCGTATTCGACCCTTGGGACTGGAGAATAGGGGATTGATCGGGATTTGATGTTTTCCCCTTAAAAAGTGTAACCTCCGTTATGGAATTCCATGACTTTTTGTTACCTTTGAAGACTTGTGGAGAAGAAATTTTTCAGATTTGGCACTTTTCTTCTTCATTGTACCGCAAATAATCACGCAACTATCTGATAATCAATGGAAGAGAATCTCAAATACACATGCCTTTACGATAAGCATGTAGCACTGGGGGCGAAAATGAGCCCCTTCGCCGGTTTCATGATGCCGATCCAGTATTCCGGAATAACCGCAGAGCATATCGCCGTCAGGACGAAAGTCGGCATGTTCGACGTTTCACACATGGGTGAAATCTTCATCAGCGGACCGGACGCCGAGAAGTTCGTGAACTATATATTCACCAACGATATCAGGGGATTCGAGCCCGGGAAGGTGCTCTACGGCATGATGTGCTATCCTGAAGGCGGTGTCGTGGACGACCTGCTCGTTTACCGTGAGTTTGAGAAGGACCATTTCCTTCTCGTGGTGAACGCTGCCAATATCGAAAAGGACTACACCTGGATGAACGAGAACGCGCTCGGATTTGATGTGAAGATCGAGAACCTTTCAGAAGAATGGGGACAGATCGCCGTACAGGGCCCTGAAGCTGAGAAGACCGTAGTGGAAGTTCTTGGCTACAAAGAAGCTGTGGATCTCGGATTCTATACTTACTGCAACTGTGACTACAAGGGGCAGAGACTCATTCTGAGCCGAACCGGTTACACCGGAGAGGACGGTTTCGAGATTTACGCTACTCCGGAGGCGACTCAGGAGATCTGGGACAAGCTGCTTGAAGCGGGAGTCGTTCCCTGCGGTCTTGGCTGCCGCGACACCCTCCGTTTCGAAGCCGGCCTTCCTCTTTATGGGGATGAACTCAGTGCCGATATCACCCCGATTGAAGCCGGCCTGGGAATGTTCTGCAAACTGGACAAGGAAGATTTCATCGGAAAGAGGATCCTCACGGAGCAGAAAGCCTACGGCACAGCCAAGAAACTTGTCGGAATAGGTATCGAGGACAAGGCTATTCCCAGGGCGGGATATCCTGTCGAGACCCCCGAAGGTGAAGAGGTCGGAGTCGTCACGACCGGCTATCATTCGATCTCCCTTGACAAGAGCATCTGCTTCGCTCTGGTCAACAGCGCATACGCTCCCTTGGGAACCAAGCTCAATATCCGTATCCGCAAGAAAGTGTTCCCCGGAGAGGTCATCAAGAAGAGATTCTATCAGACTAACTATAAGAAATAACAATTTAACAATCAATACAAATGAGCAAAGTACTTGAAGGTTTGCTTTACAGCGAATCACACGAATGGGTAAAGGTTGAAGGCGACATCGCCGTTATCGGAGTTTCTGATTTCGCGCAGGCTGAGATGGGTGACATCACCTATGTCGACCTCCCCGAAGTTGACGACGAGTTCGAGGCCGGTGAAGAGTTCGGCGCACTCGAGAGCGTGAAGGCCGCCAGCGATCTTTATTGCCCCGTCTCCGGTACAGTCGTAGAGGTCAATGAAGAACTTGACGACACCCCCGAGAAGATCAACGAGGACGCTTTCGGTTCATGGATCATCAAGGTACGTATGAGCAATCCCGATGAACTTAAAGCCCTACTTGATGCTGAAGGCTATACAAAGCTTATCGAGAAATAGTTGACCATGAAGTTAAGGGGCATTTCCAAGTGGGATTGCCCTTTGCTTTTCACTTACCGAAGTAACATTATTCATACATGGGTACATTCTCATATTTCCCCCATACAGATGAGGATATAAGGACCATGCTTGAGAGGATCGGTGTCGGGTCTCTTGACGACCTGTACAGCGATGTTCCCGAGAAGTTCCTTTATAAAGGGGAGTACGACCTTCCTGACGCGATGTCGGAGCAGGAGGTGCGCGACTTCTTCAACTTCCTCGCTTCACACAACACTCCTCTGACGGTATTCGCCGGTGCCGGTGCTTACGACCATTACTCTCCCTCGGTCATACAGTACTTGATTTCACGGTCTGAGTTCATAACAGCCTATACCCCTTATCAGGCTGAGATCTCACAGGGAACCCTCAGGTACATTTTCGAGTACCAGAGCATGATCTGTTCCCTTACCGGAATGGACATCTCCAACGCCTCGATGTATGACGGAGCCACAGCGGCCGCTGAGGCCATGATGATGGCCATCGCAGCAACAAAGAAGAAGACCAGGGTGCTGATATCATCGACCCTTCTTCCCAACGTTGTGAAAGTGATAGAGACTTACGCAAAGTTCCATGGAGTGGTCATAGGAACTCTCCCCAACGATGACAAGGGTCAGACTTCATTCGCCGCCCTGCAGGAAGAGCTCGCCAAAGGCGATGTCGCCGGAATCATTGTCCCTTCAATCAACCGTTTCGGTATCATAGAGGACCTTTCGGGCTTCGCTGACGCCGTACACGCTGTGAAAGGCATCGCCATCGAGTACTGCGACCCTTCAGCTCTTGCAGTTGTGAAGACCCCAGGAGAATGGGGCTTCGACGTAGCGGTAGGAGACGGCCAGTCACTCGGCATTCCTCTTTGCTATGGAGGACCTTACGTTGGATTCATGGCATGCAGGAAGGAATACGTGCGTAAACTTCCCGGAAGGATCGTCGGACAGACCGTCGACCATGACGGAAAGAGATGCTACGTCCTTACCCTCCAGGCCAGGGAACAGCATATCAGAAGGGAGAAGGCGACTTCAAACATCTGCTCAAATGAGAGCCTGATGGCCCTTTATGTCACTATCTACCTTTCAGTCATGGGTCCTGAGGGCATGAAGAAGGTCAATGACCTCAGCTACAAGGGCGCTCATTACCTGTACAAGGAACTTCTTTCCACCGGAGCTTTCGAGCCCGTGTTCGATTCTCCTTTCCTCAAGGAATTCGTGCTAAAGCCCCTTGTCGATCCCAAACTCCTGCAGGAGAAACTCCTCGCTGAAGGATTCTTCGGAGCTCTCCTTACCGAGGAAGGCTTCGTCAGTTTCTGCGTTACAGAGAAGAGGTCCAAGGAAGAGGTTGACTGCCTTGTCGACACCGTCCGTGAAATGGTCACCAAATGATAGGAGGAAAAGAAGATGAAGTACTACGACAAACTCATATTCGAACTGTCCAAGAAAGGAAGGACAGCTTTCACTCTACCTGCCGACAGGTGGGAGACTGCCTCCTGCACTGACGAGATCCCCGCTCCGCTTCACAGGGAGACCCCCGCGGTCCTTCCGGAGGTAAGCGAAGTTGATGTCGTGCGCCATTACACGAACCTTTCCCAGATGAACTTCGGTGTGGACACCGGATTCTACCCTCTGGGAAGCTGCACAATGAAATACAACCCCAAGATCAACGAGGAGATCGCCTCCATGCCCGCTTTCGCAGGGATACATCCTCTTCAGCCGGACCATACTGTAATGGGCGCTTTGGAAGTGTATGACGGTCTTGACAGGGCTTTGGCTTCCATTACTGGAATGAGCCATTTCACGTTCCTGCCTTGCGCCGGAGCTCACGGAGAACTCACCGGCCTTATGATCATGAGGCAGTACCATATGTCAAGGGGTGATGACAAGAGGACAAAGGTGATAGTCCCTGACAGCGCTCACGGAACCAACCCGGCAAGTGCCGCCGTCTGCGGCCTTGAGGTGGTAGAGGTTAAGTCCAATGAGAACGGACTTGTCGACGTGGAGGCGCTGAAGCCTCTACTTGGAGACGATATCGCCGGCATCATGATGACGAACCCTAACACATTGGGCCTTTTCGAAAGAGAAATAGGAGAGATAGCCCAGCTTGTTCACGGATGCGGCGGACTCCTTTATTATGACGGAGCCAACATGAACCCTCTGCTCGGAACGGTACGTCCCGGTGACATGGGATTTGATATCATGCACCTGAATCTCCACAAGACCTTCTCCACTCCTCACGGAGGCGGTGGCCCCGGTTCAGGACCCGTAGGCGTGGCTGAGCATCTGGTGGACTTCCTGCCCAAGACCAGAGTGTCCGGTTTCAACGGAAACTTCGGCGTTATCCTGAGGGCTTACGCTTACATCCTGATGCTTGGAAAACAGAATGTGAAGATGGCCGGAAAGTTCGCTACCATGAGCGCCAACTACATAAAGGAATCACTCAAGGACTGCTACAAGCTTCCTATCCCTTCAGTATGCAAGCATGAGTTCGTGTTCGACGGGCTTATCAATGACGGTTCCAAGGAAGGCGTTGAAGGCGCTACGACCCTCGATGTGGCAAAGAGGCTTCTCGACTTCGGATTCCATGCCCCGACGATCTACTTCCCGCTCCTTTTCCACCAGGCCCTCATGATAGAGCCCACTGAGACGGAGTCCCTGGAGACTATCGACGCTTTCATCGAGGTGATGAAGAAGATAGCGGCGGAGGCAGCTGAGGATCCTTCATTCCTCAAGAGCGCTCCTCACAACGCTCCTATAAGCAGACCTGATGAGACTACCGCCGCAAGGCAGCCGATCCTCAAGTGGCAGGATTCGTTGGTCTAGCTTTTCCTTTCGGTTGAAATCAAAATCCGGGGTGGGCATATGCCTGTCCCGGATTTTTGGAAGAACCCCAACAACAATAGGGCAACCCTCATTTCGGATTGCCCTATTGCGATACTGTGCAAAGTTGAGAACTAAAGCGCTTCCAGAGTTTCAGTAGCTTCCTGGACTGCCCTCTTGGCGTCCTTCTGGGCGTCTTTCAGATCGCTCTTGGCATCCTTGAAGTCGCTCTTTGCATTCTTCATTTCCTTCTTTGTGTCCTTCACGGCCTTCTTCTCGTTCTTGATGTTGCTCTTGTTCTCGGAGATGGCCTGTTTGTGCTTCTTATTCTGGGCGTTCAGCTGGGAGATGCGTTTCTGGTCACCCTTCATCTGGGCCTCCATCTTCTTGACTTCCTGCTCTACGGCCTTCAGCTGCTGCTTTTCAGCCTTGTTGAGTCCTCCGTCAACGGAAAGCTCCTTCTTCATCGTTGAAAGCTCATCTTTCTTCATTTTGATCCTGTCCTTCTGGTCCTTGATCGCATCCTTGAGGGACTTGATGGCTTTCTCGTTCTCATCGATGAGGTCCTTGCTGCGGTCGATCTGGTTCCTGCTTGAAGAGATCTGGTTCCTGCTTGAAGAGATGTCCTGCCTTCCGGCCTGATTGGTCTGCTTGTTGACCTGGGAAGCCCTTTCGTAGTTCTCCCTGACGTCGGTGTTCTGCGCATATGCTCCTGTACCGATGGAGAGGAGAATGGCGAGAGCTGCTGTTGTGATGATAGATCTGGTCATACCGAGTAGTGTTTTAGTTGTTATTGTCTTGTTTATATGTTTGCTTTTCCAACGAGTCCATGAAGGTGTCGAACTTACGCCTTATGATGGACGGGTCTTCTATCTCTTTCCTGAGTGTGTCCAGCCTTCCTGCGTTGGGGGACTCGGGGATGTAGAGGTGGAGATAACCTCCATACCCGTATTTCTCCTCGAGGTGACCCATGACCCTCTGGAAGTGCTCTTCCCTTGTCATTGAAGGGTAATGGGACAGGCTGTACTGGATTGTCCTTCTTATTATTGTATCAGGGTCAATCAACCTGTCAGCCTCCGCAACAATCCTGCCATATATGCTCCTTGGCGGGGATTTTTTTGAGGCGCGGTGGTCTTCAGCCGCTTCTGCCATGGTACGTATCTGCTCCGGGGTGAACCATCTTTCCAATTCCCTGTCCTCCAGTATTATCCTCGCTGATACGGTGTGGTGGGTGTCACGTCCCTCACAGAGGCCTGTGTCGTGGTAGGCGGCTATGGCATAGACCATATCCGGATCCAGGTCGTAATATGTGGCCAGAGAGAGGCTCTCTCGTATGACTGACCTCGCATGGTCGACCCTGTGGGCAAGGTCGAAGGAAGCGTAGCGGGGGATAATCTCCCGTTCAACGTATTCTTTCAGAGAGGGCGTTATGTCGGCTTCTGTCATGCTCTCTTATTTGTTGCTGACCGTCTGGTAGTCGATTATGTCCCTTATCGCCTTTTCGCATACGGGGCAGAATTTCGGGTAGGTGTTCGTCTTCATGCGGCAGTCGTCGCTGGGACGCCATACGCCTTTTGACATGTATCCTCCTCCTTCGTAGAAGCCTACGCCTTCGACTCCGAGAAGATCCTTCCATTTCGCACCGCCGTCGTTGAGGGTGGTGATGTTGGGCTCCCAAGGCTCTATGTCCGGATGGTACATGTTCTCGTACTGGTCATCGTAGTAGTATTCATCGGCCAGGCCGGCGAAACTGTGCCCGAACTCGTGCACAACGACCGGGGAAGTGAATCTGTGATGCGCGGCCACCAGTACGTATGAATTGTATATTCCTCCTCCACCGTAAGTATCAGTGTTGGTGAGGATTATGATATGCTCATAGGGTATTCCCTCAAGGCAGTCGTGAAGGTCGAAAAGGTTGAGAGTGGTAAGGTACCGGTCGGAATAGAACGTGTCGAAATGCGACCCGAGGACCGTGTTCTTCCACTTTCCCTGTCTGGGGACGGATACTCCGCTGTCCTTTGATGCGGCTTTCACCGCCACGATGTTGAACCTGTCCTTCATGCCGGAGAACGGCTCGTGAGTCCAGATGCTTTCCACGGCTTTCCTGGCGTCTTCCATGAAAAGGTCCATTTCATCTGACGTGTATCCTTCCGCGATGACAGCTATGTCGATCTTCCGGGAAGGGTCTCCGCTGTAGTGGATGTATTCGTGGGGGAGAGGCTCTCCCGTGAACGGCCTTATCAGAATGTCATCAGGGTCGACCGGGTATGAGAGGCTGGCGGAAACCTTCCTTCTGGAGTCGAACAGTTCTATGCTAACAGTGGCTTTCGCCTTGGGCATCGGGACTAGGAACACGTTCTCGAACGCCTTGACGCACGTGGTGGCCTCCTCTGTACTCTGCCATTCCTGGAAGAGGGTGGAGAAGGTGTTGACGAACAGCGTGTCACCGCTTTCTCCGTCAAGAAGGCTTATCCTTCCGTTCCCCTCTAGAAGGGCGCTGTCCATGTTGACGCTTCTTCCTGCCCATCCCGGTATGGAATGCATCTTCGACACCGAAATGGAGGCGGAATCGTTGTCACCGGAGAATATGCAGTCAAGCCTGAGGGTCTTGTCGAACCCTTGGGCTGAAGCTGCACCTCCGATAAGAACGGCCAGTGCGAGTGTTGCGAGTATTCTCATCCCTTGTGTCTTAATCTTAGTCCCAGAGAGCGGCGGAGATGATGTCACAGGCCTTCTCCAGGTATTCTTTGTCGATATCGGAGAATGTGCCTTTTTCGATGCTGTCTATATCGAGCACTCCCATCACTTTACCGTCACGCGGACGGTTCAGCGGAACGACGATCTCGCTCTTTGAAAGGCTGCTGCAGGCTATGTGCCCGGGGAATTCCTCAACGTCGGGGACGACGAGGGTCTGGGCCCTTAACCATGACGCTCCGCAGACTCCTTTCCCTCTCGCGATCTGGTAGCAGGCGACAGGACCCTGGAAGGGGCCGAGGCGCAGCTCTTCCGAGTCGAAGAGGGGCTTGTGGGGGATGCAGGGTCTGACCAGATAGAATCCTACCCAGAAAAAGCCGGTCTTCTCTTTGATGAGTGCTGCGGCGTTAGCAAGTATGGCGGCCTGGTCGCTCTGACCCTCGCAAAGCGAGGAGAGCATCGAGACCATCTCTTCGTAAATCTTCCTTTTGCCGAAATCATCGGCCTTTAAATCCATTACTGTTCTCATATCGGTTCAAAGTTATCAAAGTTTTTTGATGAAACGCTCCATTTCCTCAGAATGCTCCATGGCACTGTGGAAAAGTTTCATCTGTGCTCTCGTACGTACGAGATTGTGGTCCTTATATTTGATCTTGTAGTATGTATCCCCGTTTATGTAGTCGGTGAAGAACCTTACGGCCTGCATGAACGGGAAAAGACATGCCGCGTAGGGGAGATTCTCCCTCTCCACCGGCAGCAGGAAATCCTTCGTCCCTTCGATATAACCTTCTGTGAATGCCTTGAATATCTCCATGTTGAACTCCACTTTGGAAAGGTCCGGTTCGTCTTCTGCAGCGGTATTTGCCGCTGTCCTTAGGAAGTCCCCGTAGTCGGAGAAGACGTAGCTCGGCATCACCGTGTCAAGGTCTATTACGCAAAGCACATTGCCCTCGGAGTCGAACAGCATGTTGTTCACCTTTGTGTCACAGTGGCAGACCCTTTTGGGCAGCTTCCCTTCCCGGTGCAGGTTTTCGGCGAGGCACATCCCGTCGGCATAGCGGCTCATGTCCTCCAGGATGATGGCGACCTCGGACTCTATCATCCTTCCGGAGCGGTTCTGCTGGATGGCTTCTCCGAGTTGGCGGAGCCTCAGTTCCATGTTATGGAAATCGGGGATAGTCTCCCCGAGGGGCTCCTTCATGTCCGAAAGCATCGATTCGAAACGCCCGAAGGCCTTTCCGGCGAAGCGGGAGTATTTCTCATCGACGGTCTCGAAAGTGAAGGCGTCTTCTATGAGAACGGACATCCTCCAGTAGGATTCCCCGTCGAAAAAGTATGTCTTTCCGGTCGAAGGGCAGGGAAGGAAGCGCAGAACCTTCCTTTCAATGTCGGATTCTCCTGCAGCCGAAAGTTTCTCCCTTATGTGTGAAGTCACCTTCACTATGTTGTCCTGCAGAAGGTCCACGTCCTTGAATATCGAGTGGTTGATCCTCTGGAGGACATACCTTGGGGAAGGTCGGTCCGTCCTTATTTCGAAGGTGTCGTTTATTAGGCCGTTCCCGAGAGGGGAGGCCTTCTGCGGTGTCCCTTCCAGGGAGAACTCCGCGGCTATGAGAATGGGGTCCTTCATCTTTTCCTTTCTGTTTTGAAATCAGAGGTCCAACAGGAAGTCTATAGCTTTCCTTAAACGCGGGATAGTGTCCGAGAAATGGTTCCCGGGGTTCAGTTCCATTTTAACCTGGATTCCTCTGCTCTCTATGATCCGGGCGGCTTTGCGGGTATTATCCTCAACGACGGCCATCCGGGGGTTCCTGGTGTTCTTTTCAGTGTCACCTACAGACAGGTAGACTCCTTTTGGAAATTCAGGGAAGGAAGTCTTTTCAAGATAGTCCATGAAACCGTCGAACCATAGTGATCCTGACACTGAAGCTATCCCGCTGAAGGGGCATCCGCCCTGGAAAGCTGACCATAAGGAGAAAAGCCCTGCGAGCGAAATTCCGACAATATCCCTTCGCGGAACACAACCTTCGGGGATGCTTTCCTTCTCTGTCCATGGCAGAATCTCTTCTTTGAGAGAGTCAAGGAAAGCTTCCGCTTTGCCCGAGAAGTCGCTCCCTCTTTTGAGTACCTTCGGCGCAGGCCAAGGGGTCAGGTCACGTTCCCAGTCCATTCCGAACACCGATACTATTGAGCATCTCCCTTGGTCCACGTAGTCTTCCAGACCGGGCATGTTCTTTATCGGCTCAAGAAGGTATACGACCCTTTCCGACCCCTTTTCAGGGATCATCGCATAGACGGATACTTCGCCGAAAGTGTTCTCAACCGTTCTCATCACCCTTTTTATTCGACTGAAACATTGGACTTTATGTATTCCATTTTTGAAGGGTCCCTTCCCTGTACCACGTAAACAGGCGTGGGAGCATTCCCCTCAAGTACTGCACCTCTGGAAGGTGCGGCCTTTTCTTTGAGGTTCTGTATGTTCCCGGTGCGGGGAACGTCCAGAATGAGGCCTACCTTAATATCTTCCGGGAAACTTGTCAGCATGCTGTAGTCTCCGTTGCTGTCGCCGGCGACGAAAGCGGGTCCCTTGCCACCGTGTGAAGGAACGAGGAACCTTTTTATGCAGGCGGTCTTGCCTTTACGGTATGTCTGGACATAGGTGCTGTCTCCTTTTGCGCGGATCTTCCCGTCAGGGGAAGGAGCGAGGCGTATTCCGAAGACTTCTTCTTCTTTCACTCCGAGGCCCCAGAAGGGGTCGCAGGCCATGGTCTCGACCAACTGCTCAAGGGAGGCTGTGCAGATGTAAACGTCGAATCCGTTGTTCCTCAATGTGTTGTAAAGGTGCACGCTTTCCGGAGGAAGGCGCAGTCCTTTCGTGACGCTTACCCTCATTTTCCCGTCAGGGCTCTCCCAAGTTTCCTCAGTGAGGGAAGGCTCTTGGGTGGAAAAGTCAAGGTTTCTTCTTACCACATCCTGCATTTGGGAGGTTTCCATACCGTCGAAAAGGGTGTTTATCCAGATGCATCCGGAAGCGTAGTCGAAGGTGTTGTCGACTCCAAGTGAAAGGCCCCAAAGCTTCGCCCTGAAGTCAAGGTATTCTTCTGAAGCATGCATCGCCTCGAGATCGGGGGCATCCCGTCCTTCAATGTATCTTTCGCTTATGAGAGCGTAGTCCTTCTCAATGTCCATGGCGAGTTCCCTGGAAGTGACGCTGATCGACGGATCACCGTATTGAAGGGTGCTGTCCAGATCCGGAATTCCCAAAGTTATGGTCTCATAGATGTTGTCCTTGTTGAATCCGAAATCCATGTGCTCTATCTGATATGCCATTGTGGTGAGGGCTATGTCCCCGATTATGGTGGTGTTGTCGAAATCGAACACGGCGTACGGTTTGCACTTGGGGTCATAGTCTTTGGAACCCTTTCCCAGCTGGTCTATCATCCCCGAAATCGCCTTATGGACCGCAGGATCCCAGTTGTCCTCAGGAAGTGCTTTCCTTTTGCTGCAGCCTGAGATGACGACGCTAAGAAACAGGATCGTAAGGCATATGAAAGAGACTCTTCTCATCCTATTGTCCTCCGAGCCTTGAGAAATACTCCAGCACATCCTCCCAGGTACGGAAAGTGTCGCTGCCGTATTGTATCACCGTTCCCATCGAATCTTCAAGTGAGAACCTTTCCGGATACCGGTCGATAACGTAGTCGCCGAGGATCATGTCCTTGCGGTTCGAAAGGATAACCCTGTCGTAGGCTACAACCCCAAGATTCTTTGAGACCCATTCCACAGCTTCACTCCATCTTTCGGGATGATTATAGGGCGCCGATGCCAGGATCCATACCTTGTAATCTTTCGAGAGGGTGTTGAAAGCCTTGTAGGCGCTGTTCTCCGGTTCCGCTTCGGGAAGGCCTTTCCCTCTTTCACGGGCGTGCCTTAAGTCAGCGAGAGTGTCCTCCAGGCCAATGAGGACGGTCTTCCTCTGCTTCCCGTCCACCAGGTCCTCGATCCTCTGGATTATGGGAAGGACAGTATGGATGACGGCATGGTCATTCAGGCTGTGCTCTCCGTCGTACCATATAGCTTTGGGGTAGTGGGCCGAGAACTCAGGATAGGTGTGCACCATTTCATCCCTTGTCCCGAAAAGTCCCCATACGAGTTCCTGCTCGGGTAGGTATTCTCCGGGGGTGGGGAACAGGGGGTCGATTTCGGGAATGCCTTCAAAGGCGTGCGAAGTGCATTCACGGAACTCTTCAAGAAGACCCTTTGTGACAAGGAAGGATGTCTCACCGTCTTCACGCGGATTATGGAACTGCTGACGTCCCAGGCCGTTGTTCTTGAGGATGGTGTCGGCAAGACTGAAAGCGGGGTTCACGAGTATCCTCGGGAATCCTTTCAGCTGCTCGGCGTACATTCCACCCATGGAAGTGCCCAGGATGAGGTCAGGTTTCTCTTTGGAACAGATGTCCTTAAGAAGAGCCAACGCGTCGGCAGGGTGGATAGGGAGGTCCGGTGCGAGGACCTTTGTATTCGGCAGCAGTATCCTCAGCGCCTTTGCCGTGCCGCTCTGCCCGCTGGAAGCGAACCCGTGTACGAAGAGAATAGTCTTTGAGGCCATCAGCTCAGGCCTCGCCCACATGTACAGATCCATGTTATCTGGAAGTTATCTTTTCGTAGCAGAGCCTTTCTCCCTTGGGGTAGAAACACTTTCCGGTGTAAGTGAAGCCAAGGTTTGAAAGCATCTTCTGCATATAGAAATTGTCGTAATTGGTGTCAATCCTGAATGAGGGGAATCCTTTCCCGAGGGCGAACTCACCGATCATCTCCATCATCCTTGAAGCCACGCCAATCTTCTTGTAGTCATTGCTGACGGCTATCCTGTGGACGACCACATAAGGAAGGTCGGATATCCATTCGCCTTCAATGGAATCGTATGCCTTTTCCCCGTCGAAAACGACAGCTGCGTAGGAAAGAATCTCTTCGGGTCGGACGGAATCTTCACCGGGGAAGGGGCCGGCTTTCCTGCAGAGCACCATGCCGACTCCTTTTTCCATGTCGGCGAGGATATCTGAAGGAAGAGGATAGGTCCTGTCCCACTGCTTCTTGCCTTCCCTCAGCATCTGGTCCACTGCCTGGGTCATAATGAGGCTTACGGCGTCAAGATCCCTCTTTTCGGCTTTACGGAGGTACACTTCAGTACGGTTTGCCTTGCTGGCGTAGGAGAACATCTCCAGAGGAAGATGGCAGTATCCGTCAGGGTTCTTGATAAGATAGTCCTGATGGTATTCTTCTGCCGAATAGAAGTTCTTCAACGGCTCGACTTCAACGGCAAGAGGGGAACCTGTTTCTGATTCCACCTTCCTGTAGACCCTAATTATCGGAGTTTTCTCCGCGTCATCGGTGTAATAGATTCCGGTGCGGTATCTGGTTCCCTCGTCATGCCCTTGGCGGTTTACGCTCAGAGGGTCTATCGACTTGAAGTAAAGGGCTATCAGGAGCTCAAGGGGAAGGTCCACCGGATCATAATCCACCTTCACTGTCTCGGCGAAGCCGGTAGTGTCGGTGTATACTTCCTTGTATGTGGGGGAAACTGTATTGCCGTTTGCGAATCCTGTGCAGGTGTCCTTGACGCCTTTAATTTTCCTCAGGAAGTGTTCCGCTCCCCAGAAGCATCCGCCTGCAAGGTAGATTGTCTTTGTCATTTCGTTTTATATTTGGGGTTGTGGGCGGAGAGATATTCTCCCAGAAGGTCATGCATCCTCCGGCTTCCGTCTCCGCTGAAGACGTGCCCTACTCCGTCGAGGAGCCTCAGGGTGGATTTGGGATAAGCTTCGTCAGCCCTCACTGCGTAGTCCGGGGGAACGATGTCGTCAACGGCTCCGTGGATTATGAGAATGTCCCCTTCGCACTTTTTCAGTGGCCTTATCATGTCCATCGAATGTATGTCGGAATAGAAATGCCTTCCCACGGTCCAGTTCAGTAGAGTGAAACTCTTTGGGATCGAACCTATCTTGGGGTAGGCCGTCTTTGCCATGTCCGACATGTTGAAAGCAGGGGCGAGGAGGACGGCTCCCGCTATGTCCTGTTTACGGTCGGCCGCCACAAGACCTGCCACGGCTCCTCCAAGACTGTGTCCGCAGAGGTAGATCCTGTCCTTGTCGACCTTGTCGTATTTGCGCATCCGCTTGAGGATGAATTCAAGGTCATTGATCTCGGTCTTCAGGGACATGTTCAGCATGTCGCCGTCTGAACGGCTGTTTTCGGCTCCTCCACGGAAGTCGAAAGCGTAGGCGATGTACCCCAATGACGCGGCCTGGGCGCATATGTTCTTCGCTTCGTCAGACAGCTGGCCAAGGCCATGGCAGTATACAAGAAGAGGGAACTTCTTGCTGAGACTGTCGATCGGCTTGTAAACCTTTCCGAAGATCTTTTCGCCTCCATTGAAAAAACTCAGTTCCTCCACATGGACGGTCACACCCTTTTCCGGCGTCAAAACCTGCCGGGGAGAAAGGGTCCTCATATAATGCACACCGCCCCAGATCCCGACAGAAAGCGCGGCCAGGATCACGATGCAGCTTATCAGCCTTATGTTTCTTTTTTTCATTCCGAATCGCCTATAGTCTTACAAATGTAATCAAAAAAGCGGAATTTTCCCCGGGCGGAGGAATAAGCTCGGACAAATAATATTGCAGTTTGATTTTTCTTCCGTTCCGCTTCGGGAGATTGTTCCGGATTTGATTGAAAATGTATATATTTACACATTCGTAACGAAGTTACGATTCCACATGATTGCACTACAACAAATACCGTTTTTTTCATGAAAAGAACTACACTGGCAGCGGCTGCCCTTTTCCTTGCTTTGGGTTCCAATGCCCAACAGGCTCTTATGGGCGGAGCTTCATCCGTTTCTCCCGAGATCAATCCTGACGGAAGCGTCACTTTCCGCCTGAATGCCCCCAAAGCGATAACAGTACAGTTGACGGGGGATTTTCTTCCTGACACCCTCATGGACACTCCTTTCGGCAAGTTCGAGGTTGCTGGTTCCGTGGACATGGTCCAGAACAATGAAGGAGTCTGGGAATACACTACCGCCCCTCTTGAGGGAGAACTCTATTCCTACAGCTTTGTAGTGAACGGCACCCGTCAGATGGACCCTTCGAACATTTATCAGAGCAGGGACGTCGCGACCTGGACCAACACCTTCACCCTCAGCCGCCAGAAAGGTGACAAGGGGTTCCTCTACAGCGTCAACAAGGTTCCGCATGGGGATGTGGCCAAGGTCTGGTACAACAGTCCTACCCTCGGCCTGCAGAGAAGGATGACCGTTTACACCCCGGCCGGGTACAATGACCCCGACAACAAGACGAGGTACCCCGTCATGTATCTTCTTCATGGTGCCGGAGGTGACGAGAACGCTTGGTCTGAACTCGGAAGGGCCGCCCAGATAATGGACAATCTCATCGCTACCGGCAAAGCCGTTCCGATGATCGTTGTAATGCCCAACGGCAACACCAACACTTCGGCGGCTCCCGGCGAATGGTCGGCAGGCGAGTACCAGCCCTCTCTCTTGGGAGGCGGACCTGACTTCGGACAGGCGAAGGCCTCGATGGACGAGAGCTTCCTTGACATAGTTTCCTATGTTGAAAGCCATTACCGCACCCTGCCCGGACAGTATGCAAGGGCGATGTGCGGCCTTTCGATGGGAGGCGGCCACACTTTCGCAACGACTCTCCGATATCCCAAGCAGTTCGGATACATAGGACTCTTCTCCGCCGGACTCTCCGTTCCCGGAGGTGATTACTCCACTCCGTTCGCCCAGCAGGCGGAAGGCAACGCCGCTTTCGCCTCCCAGATGAAGGCCCTTTTCGACGCCAAGCCCCGTCTTTACTGGATAGGTATAGGAAAGACGGATTTCCTGTACCAGTCAACTGCCGATCTGCGTGCATACCTTGACAAGGCCGGTTATCCCTACCAGTACATGGAGACCGAAGGCGGTCACATATGGCGCAACTGGAGGATATATCTGACCGAATTCGCCCAGAAGATTTTCAAATAAACCCTATTGTCATGAAGTACTTGGCCATCTTTGCGGCGGTTGCGCTGCCGCTTTCGGTCCTTTCCTCCTGCGGCAAACCCCAGGAGGTGGAATGTGACGGATACAATACCATTGTCCAGAAGAACTGTCCCACCCTCGGCTACAGCCCTTCTTCAGGCGTGGGCATCATCTACAAGGCAGGCCATGCGTTCAAGGACCTCAACCGTAACGGGAAACTTGACTCCTACGAGGACTGGAGGAAGGATTTCCGGAAAAGGGCTGAGGATCTGGCTTCACAGCTCTCCATAGAGGAGATCGCGGGTCTCATGCTCTACAGCGGCCATCAGGCCGTACCCGGCTCCTCAATGGGCTTCGGGGGAATGACCCTTTACGGGGGCAAACCCTATGATGAATCCGGAGCCAAACCTTGGGACCTTTCGGACAACCAGAAGAAGTTCCTCTCAGAGGACAATCTCCGTGCGGTTCTCGTCACGACAGTCGAAAGTCCTGAAGTAGCCGCGCGCTGGAACAACAATGTGCAGGCTTTCGTGGAAGGCCTCGGACACGGGATTCCGGCGAACAACTCCTCGGACCCAAGGCATGAGACTTCTTCCACATTCGAGTTCAACGCCGGTGCCGGCGGGGAGATATCCCTCTGGCCTTCGACATTGGGACTTGCCGCGACCTTCGACCCTTCCGTAGTGAAAGAGTTCGGTCGGATCGCTTCCGCTGAATATAGGGCACTTGGAATAGCCACAGCCCTTTCTCCCCAGATAGACCTCGCCACGGAGCCCCGTTGGGGACGTTTCAGCGGCACTTTCGGTGAGGATCCCGACCTTGACACAGACCTTGCAAGAGCTTATGTCGACGGGTTCCAGACATCCGAAGGTGAAGACGTCATAAAAGACGGATGGGGATTCGGGAGCGTCAACGCGATGGTGAAGCACTGGCCGAGCGGTGGCCCGGAAGAGGGAGGACGTGACGCGCATTTCAATTTCGGAAAGTATGCCGTCTATCCCGGAAACAACTTCGAGATGCACCTGAGGCCTTTCGTGGAAGGAGCCTTCAATCTTGACGGCGGTACCGGTTCGGCTTCTGCGGTCATGCCTTACTATACGATTTCATACGGCATAGACCCTTCCGGGAAAAACGTTGGCAACAACTTCAGCCACTATATCATAACTGACCTCCTCAGAGAAAAGTACGGGTATGACGGAGTAGTCTGCACCGACTGGGGCGTGACAGGCGACAACCGTGCGGTCGAATCCTTCGACGGCAAATGCTGGGGAGTTGAGACCCTCTCGGTCGCCGAGCGCCATTACGAGATGCTGAAAGCCGGCGGGGACCAGTTCGGTGGCAACAATGACGCAGGTCCCGTCCTCGAAGCCTACAAGATGTGGGTGGCGGATTACGGGGACAAGAGCGCAAGGCAGAGGTTCGAGCAGTCCGCTGTGAGGCTGCTTATGAACAGCTTCCGTACCGGTCTTTTCGAGAACCCTTATCTTGATGTGGAGAAGACAAAAGCGACTGTCGGCAAGCCTGAATTCATGCAGAAGGGGTATGAGGCCCAGCTCCGTTCCATCGTCATGCTCAAGAACCACGGGAACGCTCTTCCAGTGAAGGAGAAGGCCAAAGTGTACGTTCCGCAGAAGTTCCAGCCTCAGAGCGGAGGAATATTCGGTGGATTCACCGGCGGAGGAACAATGGTTGACGCTGTCGAAAAGAGCCTTCTTTCCAAATATTACGACATTGTGAGCACTCCAAGGGAGGCTGATTTCGCTATCGTGTTCATGAGTGAACCGGCGACTTCCATGAGCGCGGGATACGATGTCGCGGACAGGAATATGGGAAGGAACGGATACGTTCCCATCTCACTCCAGTACAATGACTACACCGCTACCTACGCCAGGGAGACGAGCCTTGCCGGCGGAGACCCCAAGGAGGACTTCACCAACAGGTCTTATCTGGGGAAGACCGTCAAGACCGCCAACCGTCAGGACATGCAGACTCTCCGCTCCGTTCGAAGGGAAATGGGCCGTAAGCCGGTCATAGCAGTCGTCTCTGTGACAAAGCCCATGGTATTCAGTGAAATAGAGGAATACGCTTCAGCGATTCTCGTGTCCTTCGGAGTACAGAACCAGGCGATACTTGATGTGGTGAGCGGAAAGAGCGAGCCTTCCGGACTTCTCCCGATGCAGATGCCGGCGAACATGAAGACCGTGGAACTCCAGAAGGAGGACGTCCCTCATGACATGGATCCTTATATCGATTCGGATTCCAATGCATATGACTTCGGCTTCGGAATGAACTGGAGCGGCGTCATAGAAGACAGCAGGTTCGAAAAGTACGCAGGCAAGTACAGATAATCTTCCCGGATGACTGAGAGCTTCACAATAGACGGCCCCTGCGGCAAACTTTCCGCGGTACTGGAAAGACCTTCCGCCTCTATGGAGAAAGGTGTCCCTCTCGTGGTGTTCTGCCACGGGATAATGGACACCAAGGACGCCGCCATAGGAGTGACCCTTTCAGAAAAGCTCCTCGAAGCGGGCATGGCTTCCTTGAGGTTCGATTTTGACGGGCATGGGGAGAGTGAAGGGCCGACATACGGGATGACTGTACTCACTGAAATAGATGACCTTAAGGCCGTTCTTGAATACGCCGGCTCCCTTGAATGGGTAAGCGCGGTCGCCCTTTGCGGCCATTCCTTGGGAGGAGTGGTCGCCGCGATGACGGCAGGGCAGGTGGGATTCCCTTCCGTGAAGGCACTTCTTCTGTATGCGCCAGCAGGGAAGATAAAGGAGGATGCCTGGAGAGGGTACGTGGTCGGAGGCGGATTCGATCCGGACAACATCCCCGAGAAGATGCCTTTGTTGGGGGATTTCCTGCTGGGAAGGGATTACATAACCACGGCAAGGGAACTTCCGATCCATGAGACTGCCGCCATGTACAAGGGCCCTTGCTGCATAATACACGGTACAAAGGACTTCATCGTGCGTCCGGAAGTGGGAGAAAAGTTCCATGAGGTCATTCAAGGAAGCGAGTTCATGCTTATTGAAGGCGGAAGGCATGATTTCCTTTCCTGTCTGGAAGAAGCCTCCACGATGGGAGCGGAGTGGCTGAAAGATAATTTTTAACGTATAACTGTCGCAAGAATATGATAAGCATTGATAATGTCGGGGCGCTGGTTGATGTCGCTTCCTATATGGACTCTGTACCTTATGACGTGACTCCCAGAAAGTTGTACTCCGCCGAAGAACTCTACAAAGGTTATTCTCCGGACGATGACTCATCATTCTCGACCTGCTATGATACGTTGACTTACAACCATTACGTGAAGACCGGAAAGCACGGGACCGATGCCCATGAATCCCTCTCCAGGGCGCTTCATGACCATGGGATCAACATGGCATTGAACGACTTCTTCAAAGAACACGACCATCGCAAGTGCGTCGGCATCATGGGAGGCCATTCGATGTCAAGGACGGACCCGATGTTCAAGAAGGTGGTGCTTCTTTGCAAACGCCTCACTGAAGCTGGCTTCGTGATGCTCAGCGGAGGCGGCCCCGGGGCCATGGAAGCGACCCACCTTGGAGCCTGGATGGCAGGAAGGCCTCTTTCCGATGTGGACGGCGCATTGGAGATCCTTTCTGAAGCTCCTTCGTACAAAGACGAGAAATGGCTCAAAGTCGCTTTCAAGGTGAGGGAGAAGTATCCTCACGTGGGGGATTATGCGAGTCTCGGGATACCGACCTGGCTTTACGGACATGAACCCTCGACTCCTTTCGCGACCCATATCGCGAAGTTCTTCGAGAACAGCATCCGTGAGGACAGCATACTCACTCTGGCTTTCGGGGGCATAGTCTACACTCCCGGAAGTGCCGGAACCGTCCAGGAAATATTCCAGGACGCCGTCCAGAACCATTACCTTTCCTTCGGGTTCGCCAGCCCGATGATCTTCATGGGCAAGGAATACTGGACAAGGGAGATGCCCATATATCCTCTCCTTATGGACCTTGTCGCAAGAGGAAAGTACGTGAACCTTCCCCTGACCCTCACTGACGATCCCAGGGATATCCTCGAGATACTGAAGGACTTCTCCCAGGGTGGAAGCGTTGCTGAACCTTAAGAAATCAAATAAAAACAGTCACATACTTACAAACAGGCATTGAAAATGGAAAAGAGAAAGAATTTCGGAGCGAAGGGTGTCATCACCCCGCTACCCGTGCTGATCATCGGCACCTATGACGAGAACGGAAACCCTGACGCTATGAACGCCGCATGGGGAGGTCAGATCGGCCCCAAGCACATCAGAATCGTATTGTCAAAACACAAGACAACGGACAATATTGTCCTGAAGAAGGCCTTTACAGTGGCTTTCGCTGACGCCAAACACGTCGTCGAGTCGGACTATTTCGGACTGGTTTCAGGAAAGGATGTGCCCGACAAGATCGAAAAGGCAGGAATGCATGTAGTCAAGAGTGAATTCGTGGACGCTCCTGTCATTGTCGAATATCCTCTTACGATCGAATGCAAACTTCTCTCCTTCGAGGACGACGGGAACGGCGGAGCAGTCACCGGCGAGATCGTGAACCTCAGCGCTGCTGAGTCAGTACTTGACGAGAAAGGGCAGATCGACCTCGGCAAGGTGGCTCCAATCATGTACGACTCTACACTCCATTATTACAGGGTGGTAGGAGATATCGTAGGAAAGGCATTCAGCGACGGAAACGCCCTCAAATAGCCGTTGAACCATTCGGCCGTTTTAGAATCCGTATGAAGAGAAGATCTTTTCTCAAAGGCATGGCCGCCGCCGGAGCGACGGCTCTGCTTCCTGCGGGAACATTGGGAGGACTGCTCTCATCCTGCGGGGAGAACCCCCTTTCTTCAGGTTCCCCCTTTGACGAAGTCATCGACAGGGGAGGGACATGGAGCATCAAATGGGGGAGAGCCACCAATGGGGAAATCCCCATGTGGATCGCCGACATGGATTTCAGGACGGACCCTTATGTGAGCGCCGCCCTCCGTTCACGGCTCGACCGTGATGTGATGGGTTACACTTCCACTCCCGCTGAGTTCATTGAGGCGGTGGCTTCATGGGAAAAGAACTATCATGGTTACGATGTCGACAAGGAGTGGATAGGATATGCTCCAGGAGTCATCACAGGTATAAACCAAGCCTATCTGACTTTCACTTCCCCCGGGGACAAGGTCATCATCCAGCCCCCCGTGTATGACCATTTCAAACTGTACATCGAACGGCTTGGAAGAGTAGCAGTGGACAATCCCCTGATTTTCGAAGGCGGTCGTTACAGGATGGATTTCGAGGGACTGGAGAAATTGGCGGACGATCCCAAGGCCAAGATGATGGTGCTCTGCAATCCCCACAATCCCTGCGGGATCGCATGGGACAGGGAGTCCATGCGCCGGGTAGCCGATATCTGTGAACGTCACGGTGTCATAGTGGTTTCGGATGAGATCTACGGGGATGTGGTCCTCTACGGAAAGAAGCACACTCCTTTCTGCAGCGTCAGTGAGACGGCATCACGTGTGGGTATGATCATCGCAGGACCGACAAAGGCTTTCAACCTCGCCGGTATTTCCTGCACGGGGTTCTGCATCATCCCGGACAAGGATAAAAGGGAAAGGTACATTTCCACGATAAGGAACGCCAAACTGGATGAGCCTTCCGTCTTCACGATAGCGGCCATGATCGCCGCTTACAGGGAAGACAACACTTGGCTTTCCTCATTGAAGGAATACATCGAAGGGAACATTGAAAGGGTGGTGTCATTCTTCACTGAGAATGACTTCGGGATAAAGCCCCTCAGGCCCGATGCGACGTTCCTTGTCTGGCTTGACTGCCGCTCTCTCGGGATGCCCCAGGATCAGCTGATGTCCTTCTTCAAAGAGAAGGCCAAGATAATCCCCAGTGACGGCAGTTCTTACGGGACTGGAGGAGAAGGATTCGTGCGGCTGAATGTCGGTTGTCCGAGGAGCGTACTTGATGACGCACTATCAAGGATAGCGGGAGCTTTCGGCAAGTAGGTGCGGAATGAAGAGGCAGGCGGTACTTGGGCTTGCCCTTATCATTACCTGCTTTAGAAGGCTTTTGCCTATCGGAATTAACGGATTTTCCGAATTTTTGTAGAAAATTTTAATTATTTCAGTTGATTTTACTGGAAATTCGTAACTTTGAAGCCGTTAGAGTAATTCATCGATGAAAGATATGATAAAGGAGGCTCTGAGCAGCCTTCTCACCTGGAAATTCTGGAAGGATCTCATTATCATGACCGTCGGAATGCTGATCGCTTCCGCCGCGGTTTATTATTTCATGCTCCCCAGCAAACTGGTCCTCGGTTCCATAACGGGACTTTCGATCGTCCTGTCCAATGTCTTTGCGATTTTCGGGATAAACATCAAAGTTTCTCTGATGGTGACCGTCATCAACGCCATACTTCTTCTCATGGCATGGTTCCTCATCGGACACGAGTTCGGCGCCAAGACCGTCTACACCGCACTCATCCTCGGCCCCATGCTGGAGTTCTGGGAGAAAGTGATGCCTTATGAGAAACTTCTGGAGCCCGGACAGACTTCCGTGATGGGAGACCTCTGGTTCGACCTTCTTTGCTTTGTCCTTATCGTGAGCTTCTCTCAGACGATCCTCTTCCATATCAACGCATCGACAGGAGGTCTTGATATCCTCGCGAAGATCGTGAACAAGTATTTCCACTTCGATATAGGAAAGTCGGTAACTGTTGCGGGTGCGATCATCTGTACTACAGCTTTCGCTATCAACCCTTTCCGCCTTGTTGTGGTAGGCCTTGTGGGAACTTGGATCAACGGTCTTGCTATCGACCATTTCACAGCATCGTTCAACCGTAGGAAAAGGGTGTGCATCATTTCAGAAGAATACGAGAAAATCCGTAACTACATAATAAATACCCTGAGCAGAGGCTGCAGCCTTTACGAGGTCACGGGCGGATACAGCGGAGACGGTTATGTCGAAATCCAGACTCTTCTCACGCAGGATGAGTTCGCCGCACTCATGTCGTTCATGAAGGAGAACAACATCCACTCTTTCACGACCGCGGGCAACGTCAGCGAGGTCTACGGACTTTGGAACGACAAGAAAGCAGCCAAACGCAAGAAGATTTCCTAGGGATTCTGAAGGAAGTCTCTTTAAAAGCGACGGAGGATGAAAACAGTTTCACCCTCCGTTTTTTTTGAAGTGGCCGCGGATCCGCCCTTCCGGATACAGAAAAGAGGCCACATCGCTATGGCCTCTTTCCGATCAGTTGATGTCTTGGTTCTCTATTTGAAGAGCAGTCTTGCGAATGTGTTCAGATAGAGTCTCCAGTTGTACCATGTGTGTCCGCCCTCGCTAGGGTAGATGGTGTGCTGCATGCCGTTACGGGTGAGAGCCTGATCGAGGACCTCTGTTCCGGGCCATGCGAAATCTGAAGTGCCGCAACCTACCCAGTAGAGTTTGTATCCGGCCTTCTTGATTCCCTGGAGCTGGCTGTCGAGTTCAGCACTGTCGCGGATACCGCAACTCAAGGGGCAGATGTAATCGAACACGTCAGGATAGAGGATGGTGGCCCTTGTGGTGTGACCGCCTCCCATTGAGAGACCTGCGATAGCCCTTGAGTCCTTCTTGGGGATGGCCCTGAAGTTCTTCTCGATGAAGGGGACGATCTCGGTCACGAGGCTCTTGACGTATGCGTCCTGCTCGGTAACCTGCTTGGTGGGGATGTTGAGGGTTCCTGCAGCCTGCTGTCCGGGGTTACCGTTGGGCATGACTACGATCATAGGCTTCGCCAGACCCTTCTCGATGAGGTTGTCGAGGATCTGAGCGGCCCTACCCATGGAAGACCATGCTTCCTCATCACCGCCTGCTCCGTGGAGAAGGTAGAGTACAGGGTACTTCTGTTTGGGGTTGGTCTCATATCCGTAAGGGGTGTAGACGGTCAGACGGCGGTTGATGCCGAGGATCTTGCTGTCATACCAAGGATGTGAAACTGTTCCCCTGTGAGCAGCCTCATTGTAGTTCTCGGTTCTCTCACCGGGAACGATGAGCATGTTGAGGAAACGGGTTCCGTCACGCTGTACCTGGATGTTCTGAGGGTCGTTGACCGCTACTCCGTCCACCACGAAATTGTAGGTGTAGATTTCAGGTGAAGGGAGAGGGAGTTTGATTGACCAGACATTGTTCTCGCCTCTTCTCATTTCCAGCTGACCTCCGGTCCATGAACCGCTGAACTTCACATAGGTGGCATAGTCAGCCCTCAGACGGAAGGTGACGCTGTCGGCCTGGATTTCAGGGGAGATGACGGGGGCTGCTCCTCTACCGAATGAGAAGTTGGTGAGCTCCTGTGCGCTGAGGCTTCCTGCGATTGCGAGGATACCTGCAATAAGTGCTAATTTCTTCATGTGTGTGTTATTATGTGTTGAATGAGTGTGAACTATTTGAACAGGAGCCTTGAGAAGGTGTCAAGGTAGTTCCTCCAGTTTGCCCATGTGTGTCCGCCGTCTGTTACGAAGAAGGTGTGCTGCAGACCGTTGTCTGTGAGAGCCTTGTCAAGTGAGAGAGCGCTCTGATACAGGAAGTCGGTATTGCCTACTCCGAACCAGTAGAGTTTGTATCCGGCTTTCTTGATGCCCTGGAGACGTGCGTTGAGCTCGTCAGTGGGCTGTGAACCGATGCTCAAGGGGCAGATGTATCCGAAAGCGTCAGGATAGAGTCCGCTTGCGCTGAGGGTATGTCCGCCACCCATTGAGAGACCAGCGATAGCCCTTGAGTCCTTCTTGGGGATTGCCCTGAAGTTCTTCTCGATGAAGGGGATGATCTCGGTTACGAGGCTCTTCACGTAAGCGTCCTGAAGAGTGACCTGCTTGGTGGGGAGGTTCAGGGTAGCTGCAGCCTGCTGTCCGGGGTTTCCGTTGGGCATTACAACGATCATAGGCTTTGCGAGGCCCTTCTCGATGAGGTTGTCAAGGATCTGGGCAGCCCTTCCCATGGAGGTCCATGCTTCCTCGTCACCGCCGCCTCCGTGGAGGAGATAAAGGACGGGATACTTTTCTTTGGGGTTGGTCTCATAGCCGTAAGGAGTGTAGACTACCATTCTGCGGTTGCTGCCGAGCAGATTGCTGTCATACCACATGTACCTGACGGTTCCTCTCTTATTGGCTTCGCCGTAGTTTTCGGTCCTCTTTCCGGGGACGATCAGCATATTGAGGAAACGCTGTCCGTCACGCTGTACCTGGATGTTCTGGGGGTCGTTGACTGCCACTCCGTCCACCACGAAATTGTAGGTGTAGATTTCAGGAGAGGGGAGAGGGAGCTTGACTGACCAGATGTTGTTAGCGCCTCTTGTCATGTCTACTACGCCGCTCCATGAACCGCTGAATCTGACCTGGGTAGCATAGTCAGCCCTCAGACGGAAGGTGACGCTGTCGGCCTGGATCTCGGGGGAGATGACGGGTGCCGCACCTCTACCGAAGGAGAAGTTGGTGAGTTCCTGAGCACTGAGGCTTCCCGCTATCGCGAGAAGGCCTGCGATGATTGCCAATTTTTTCATCTTTTGCTGGTTTTAGTATATGGTTGATTGTTTGTGTGCTTATATGCGTTAGTGACTTTGAAGTTAGCAATTATTTCAAAAACCATTTTCATTTCAGTCCATGAAACCGGATTATTCTGCCATTTTGTGGACTTATCGGTCATTTGCCCGACCTTTAGAGCAGTTTGTCTTTCAATGACATCCCCAATTTCAGTATGAGGCAGAATGATATCTGCCCGTAGTCCTCTTTCTCCGGATCCCCGAATATGGTTCTTCCGTACTGGATACGGTAACTGAGGGCCGTCCCTTTCAGGAAATGCGTGAAGCAAGCCTGCGGCTTCAGTATCCTGTCGTCAATCTCCCCTCCGATGCAGGCGTCGCTGTAATCCATCCTGGCGCTTAAAGCGAGGTTGGCCTTCGGTCTGAACCCTCCCATCAGGAATGCGCATTCGTTTCGCGTGTCTCCGGTCCGACCGTAGATGTTCTCACCCAAAAGGAAGAACTTTCCCCAGTCTCCCCAGATGCCGGCCGTCATACGGTCCCTTCTCAGAAGGATGTCCCTGTCAAAGGACCCGTCCTCAAGTATGGGTGAGTACTTCGCTTTCATGACCCCAAGGCTGAACTTCAAGGACTGCCATGGCGCGAAGAGTATCTTCCCCTGGAAGTCTTTCGAGCGGTTGTTGTCCTTGAGACTGTACCCGTTGCCGTTGAACACTCCCGCCCAATAGCTGAGTACCGGCCTTTCACCGTCTCTTACGAGGTCACCTTCCGCAAGAATCCCGCAGTCACGGCTCCTGGAGTTGATTCCTGTAAGGTCGCCTGAATATCCTCCAAGAAGGCTCGCTCCTTGGGAGAAGCCTATGGCTTCAAGCACGGAAGGGGAGTAGGTGGTCTCGTGCAGGAACACCATCCTCTGAATGCCTGCCCTGATCCTGAACCTGGGATCTATCCTGAACAGTGCTTCCATCCCCATGAACTTGGATTGGATGACATCGTAGGCTATACTCAGCTGTACTCTTGAATCCTTTCCGAAAGTAGCCCCTACTGCAGTCAGAGGACGGGAGGTGAGTTCGTTCTCCGCCGGTTTGTAACCTTCAATCAGGTAAATCGAAGCTGAAATATCCGGCAGGAACCATCCTCCTTTCACCTGCGCTACCGACTGTATGGCCGAGACCATGGCTACCGCAGCTACCAGTATTCTTAAGCGTTTTACCACGATACCAAGGTAATGCTTATTGTCGTGTCGGGCTGTTCCGTTTGTACACAATTGTTATCCGAATCGCTAAACTGAAAAAATGTGCCGTTAATAGTTTGCATGATGTGCGTTTTTGTTTGCCTGATGTTTTGAATATGGGTGCGTACAGATGAACATAAAGAATAAATGCTTAAGTTTGCTGAGGTGACAAACAATTCTTTACGTATGCGTAACACACTCCTTATTTCCATTGCGGCCATTGCCGCGACTTCAATGATGGTTCTTTCATGCGGCGGGAACTCTTCTAAGGCTCCTGCTACGCAAAGCAGGGAACTTATTACCGCCACATCGGCTTCAACCGTCTCAATCGCCCAGGGACAGATCTGCGGATACATCGACGGAGGCATATATATTTATAAAGGTATACCATATGCTAAAGCATCCCGTTTCATGGAGCCGGTTTCTCCGGATTCATGGGAAGGGATAAGGAGCTGCCGCCATTACGGCGCGGTATCACCTCATCCTGAAAGGACAGGATGGGCGAACGACGTTTCCGCGTTCACGATGGACTGGGATGACGGGTTCGCATCAGAAGACTGCCAGAACCTCAATGTATGGACTCCTTCCATATCTGACGGCAAGAAACGTCCCGTGATGGTTTGGCTCCATGGTGGAGGATTCAATGACGGCTCATCTCACGAGCAGCTGGCATATGACGGCCGCAACCTTGCCGAGAGCGGAGACGTTGTCGTCGTGAGTGTCAACCACAGGCTCAATGTGCTTGGATTCCTGGACCTTTCTTCATTCGGCGGCAAATACGCCAAGTCCTCGAACCTCGGTATGAAGGATATAGTGAAGGCTCTTGAATGGGTGAAGACGAACATCTCAGTGTTCGGTGGTGATCCTTCCAATGTCACAATCTTCGGACAGTCCGGAGGCGGCGGAAAAGTGTCGACCCTTCTTGCTACTCCTTCCGCCCATGGCCTTTTCCATAAAGCGATAGTTCACAGCGGCTCCCAGGCCAGGGTCATGGAGCAGAAATACTCACGCATGATAGGAGAGGAGACTCTCCGTGTGCTCGGCATCAAGCCCAAGGATATCGACAAGATTCTTGAGGTCCCTTATGAGGAACTTTTGGCAGCCGGAGTGAAGGCCACCTCCAATATGAGTCCAATCGCACAGGCTGAAGGCTTCAAGACCTTCCTCTTCGGTTGGGCCCCTACCGTTGACGGAGATTTCCTGCCGATGCATCCTTTCGACCAGGTCGCTCCTGAAATCTCCAAGGACATTCCCATGATGATAGGATCAACCAAGACCGAGTTCATGATGAGCGGATTCAACCCTGCCATGAAGAATATGGACCTTGATGGAATAAAGAACTATTACAAGAGCCGTTTCGGTGACAGGGTGGATGAATATGTGGACCTTTTCATGAAGACCTACCCGGACGCCAATCCTGTTGACCTTCTGGACTTCGATATGATTTTCCGTCCGATGTCTCTGCATCAGAGCACCCTCAAGGCTGCCCAGAACGCCCCGGTATACAACTTCCTTTTCAGGTGGGAATCACCCGTTGTTGACGGTGCCCTTCGCAGCGCCCATTGCATGGACCTTCCTTTCGCTTTCAACAATGCTGAGCTCTACCGTACTGAGACCGGAGGAGGCCCCGAAGCGATTGAACTGGCCAGGATAATGAGCACAGCTTGGGCGAATTTCGCGCACACTGGGGATCCTAATCCTGTGAAAGGAATGCCAAAGTGGGAACCTTATACCGCAGAAGGGGGAGCCACTATGGTCTTCGACAACACCTGCGAACTCTGGCATAACCGTGACAAGGAACTGCTGGACTTCGACGCATCCTTCGGAGGAGCTAGGACTCTTCATTGATTGCAGCTCCGGAATCTTTACTGTCGGCCGTAGTCCATGGACTTTACGGCCGATTCGCTTTTGTGACCTTTTTGCAGAATTGATTAAACATTTTGCAGGATTCTCGAATATGCGCCCTACAGGCTCTTCAGAACAGCTTTTTATGTATCTTTGCAAACACAAAACAGGTGAACCGGACCGTACAACCAACACAAAACATATTCAAGATGAAAAAAAGACTTATTGCCGCAGCCGCTCTGATCATGGTTTCTGTCATGATCGTGCCTTCTTCTTTTGCTGACGGACCCCAGAAGTTTCTGGTCCCGAAGAATGCAGCCAAGACTTTCGTCAATCCTCTTCCCGTAGATTATGTCCGGACTGTTTCAAGGGGAAAGGGTCAAGTATCGGACAATCCTTTCGCTGTGCACATTGATGTATCCAATTCACCGACTCATGCACGTTTCCAGCCTTTGTTCAACGGTACGGTCTCTTACATTTCGGAGAATGACTCACGCGCTTCCGCTGACCCTTCCGGCATGTATTTCAATGATACATGGTACCTGTACGGAACCAACGGCTCTCTTTGGGTGTCGAAGGACTTCAGCGAATGGAGATTCGTCCAACTCAAGACCGATGACGGAAAGCCTATGAATTTCACGGCTCCGACTATCGCTCACCGCAAGGACAGCCGCGGCCAGGAACACTTCTATCTCGCATGGAACAGCTCCCATCTCTATGAGTCCCTTTCTCCGGAAGGGCCCTTCAAGGATCTTGGAGATTTCACATACAACGGAAAGAGCTTCCAGGAGAATACCAGGGATGGGAAGATAATCGCTGACCATAACGATGTCAACATCTTCGTGGATGACGATAACAGGATGTACTTCTATTGGGGAATGGGCCCCTGGATCAGCGGAGCTGAACTTGATGTGGACAATCCTACACGCCTTATAACCGAGCCCAAAGTCATCATCGAATACGACAACAACTACAAATGGCAGAACTTCGGCCAGCATCACCAGGACTATGAGAACGGTTTCCCCGAGGGCTCATGGATGCTCAAATACAAGGGCAAATACTATCTCACATGGACGACTGCAGGAACCCAGTATGATTCTTATACCATGGGATGCTATCAGTCGACGGCAGGTCCTCTTGACGGGTTCAAACTTCAGGAAAAAGAGATCATCCCCCAGGCTGACGCCATGTCCGGTACAGTACGCGGAGGCGGCCACGGCTCCATTGTCGAGGGCCCGAATTCTACTCTTTGGTGCTTCTATACCGTCAATGTAGGTTATGAAGGGGACATGGAGCGCAGGCTCGGTTGCGACCCCGCCAAGATTGATGCCGATGGCAATCTTGTAGTCCCTCATCTTTCCGAAGTTCCCCAGTATGCACCCGGCGTGCTCGCCAATCCTGCAGACTGCAACGAAACCGGTGACGACATCCTTTCCGCCAGACAGGGTTATGCGGTTTCCAGCTACATTGAAGGATGGAACCCTGTTTATGCGAACGATGAGTCTATCCTCACCTGGTGGCGTCCAGCTCTTGATGACAAGAACCCCTGGTATGCCGTTCCCCTGAAAGGCAACTACAATGTTGACGCTTTCCGTGTAATCTGGAAGGAACTCAATGCTGACAAGTCAGTTCCCCTGACCGAGAAATGCGCCATTGATTACATTATCGAGGTGTGCGACGGCAACCCTTCCAACGCTTCGGAGTGGGTCAAGGTATATGAGAGGAAAGGCAAGACGGAGATAATCGATTACGTCAATCTCGGAAAGAGCGTCAAATGCCAGTTTGCGAGGCTCACCATCACAGGTTGGCCCAAGGAGATGACCCCCGGTCTTGTGGAATTCACAGTATTCGGCCGCAGTGTGGCAAAACCTGAAAACTGATTCTTGACCAAAAAAAATATTAACTAAGTGCTCTGTGGTTCACAGGGCACTTTTTTCATAAGGCGGTGGCATAATCCATAAATGCAGTATCTTTGAATGGTGACATGCCGTATTTTCACAAATTGCGGTTTTTTTATAGTTTTTTGCGGACTATGTTGTCTAAAGGTTGAAGATTCGATTGAAATGGAAAACAAGGAGCAAGTATTCACCAAGTTGGTCCGGGAACACAAGAGCACCATCTACTCGGTGTGCTATATGTTCTCAAAGGACACGGATGAGATTGACGACCTCTTCCAGGAGATTCTGATCAGGCTCTGGAAGGGATACGATTCATTCCGCGCGGAATCCGATGTCCGGACCTGGATTTACCGTGTTGCGCTCAACTGCTGCCTCAATGCCGACAAGAAAAAGAGGCGGTTTATGGAAGAGCACGTGCCGCTGAGCGTGGACATTGACCCTTTTGAGGACACAGACGACCGTGCGTTGCAGACGAAACGCCTCTATGCCCGTATCAATAAATTGGGCCTGGTGGACCGGGCAATCATTCTCCTGTGGCTGGAAGGCCTGAGTTACGAGGAGATCGGCGCCATCATGGGCATTACGGTGAAGAATGTTTCTTTCCAATTGCATCGGATCAAGGAGGAACTCAAAAAGTCCAATCTTTAATCACTCGTGCCATGAACAAAGAAGAATTCAATATCAATCAGGAACTGGAACAGATGCGACAGGACTATGCCGCGCTGAAAGAACGGTTCGACAAGCAGCAGATCATCAATGAGCAGCTGATGCAGAAAGCGATGAAAAAGGATGTACACAGGCTGTTCCTTTCAAAGAAAACCATTCCGCTAGGAATCGCTTTAACCATTATCGCCGTCATTCTGAGCTATGTGCAAGGCATGGCCTGGTGGGTTACGCTTTCCATTATCCTTTTCGGTGTCATTTTCTTCCCTGGTGCATTTTGGGTTTATAAAGATGTCCGGGAAGATGACATATACAATGGCAACGTCCTGTCAACCACTGAAATTCTGCGCAAGTTCAAAAAAAGGTATGTCGTCCTGGTGGCGGGAATCTGTATCTTTTTCTTCGCTTTCGTGATCATTGCGACCCTCAATATGACCTCAATGAATATCAGCACCGAACTGATGTGGAGAAGAGGCATCATTGTCGCTATTCTGTGTGTGGGGACGTTGTACTTGGAATACTACTCCGCCAAACGCTTGCTGAATGCCTGCGATGACATTATCGACCGCCTTAAAATCAAAGAGGAATAGGGTAGAAGACATTATCCTCTGAGAAACAGACCTCGCAGTCGACTTTCATGAAGAAGCATCGCACTCAGTCGAGTGTGATGCTTTCGATTCTGAGGCGAAGGGTTCCCGCGGGGACCTGGGCTTCGGCGATTTCGCCGACTTTCTTGCCCATCAATGCGGCGCCGATCGGTGATTTCAGAGAAATCTTGCCCTTTTCAAGGTCCATCTCGTGGGGGCTGACGATTTTGAAATTCATGCGGGCGTTTGTCGCGAGGTTCGTGAATTCGACCCGGCTCAGAAGGCAGACCCTGTCTTTGGGGAGGGCGTCGGTGTCGATTACCCGTGAATACTCCAGAACCCTCTGCAGGAAACGGATACGGCTTATGGTCTTCGCTTGGATCCTCCTTGCTTCACGGTATCCTGCATTCTCGCTCAGGTCACCCTGGGCACGGGCTTCCGCGAGGTCGTCCTTCACTTTGGGATAAACCTCGTTAATAAGATGCTTCAACTCGGCTGCAATCTCGTCGTATCGTTGCTTTGACAGGTATTCCATGGTTCAAATATACTCATTTTCCAGCTAATGGTGTCATCTCCTTTCCGCCCGTTTGTTGCTCATAAAAAGCCTTTATGCTGTTTAAATGGCCGAAAATCATTACCTTTGGGAGGCTTAATAAGCAAATTTGTATGGAATTGTTGAAAACCATATTGGCCGTGGGTGCCGGCAGTTTCCTGGGCGGAACCGGACGCTATCTGGTATCGCTGGCTATGAAAAGCATAAGCAAAGGGTTCCCATGGGCTACGCTGGCGGTTAATCTGGTGGGCTGTTTCCTGATCGGCATTCTGTGGGGTGTCTTCAGCAAGAACGGCACGGAAGGCAGCAACTGGGCATTGTTCCTGACTGCCGGTCTGTGCGGCGGCTTTACGACGTTCTCCACTTTCTCAAAGGAGGCATTGATGATGATGCAAAGCGGCAATGTCTGGGGATTTGCCTGTTATGTGGCCATCAGTGTGATTGCCGGTATCGGTCTCGTCGCAGCAGGGTATTTCCTCGTGCGGTGAAAACCTTTGAGCCAAAGAGCATATATGTGCTACGGACGGAAGCCTTGCATCGGTGACTGATCAATTTGATGGGAACGAGTCATTTCCTCGGTGGAAGTATTTGAAGTGTTCCTTGGTAAACGTGTCCGAATGTGTCCAAAAAAGATTACCTTTGAGAGTCAGATAAATCGGGATTTGAAATGAAGAATTACTTTATCAGAGCAATTGTTTCTGCGGTGGCTTTCACCGTCGTCTACCTGTTGCTGGATCTTGTTTTCGGGAAAATGCATTCTTTCCGGGAATATGCAGTGCAGGCCGTTATTTTCGGTGTCCTGTTCGGATTGTTCAATTATCTGGATGATAAAGGTTGGAATTCGTGGAAGAAGGTCGGCAGTCTGTTCAAACGCAAGAGAACAGATGACTGAATTCCAGTTTTGAGAGTCAGAAAATTGTCAGTCTACCATGCAAAACAAGTTTTTTGACAGGAACTGGTGGAAGGATTTCGTGGTCGCTATCCTTGCCACTACCGTTTCCATTGTTCTGACCTTCGGCACCAGTAAACTGGTTGAACGGAACAATCAGAGGAAAGAACGCAGACTCACTGCCATGATGGTCATGAGCAGCATCGAATCGTTTGCCCGGACCTTGGATGATTCGGCGAAAAACTGGGACCGGATGGACAGTATCGCCGTCTGGCTGCTCCGCCTTCCGATAGACGAAGTCGCAAGGCTTGGCGATGGACCCTTTGAAGAAGCTGTCCAAGAGGTTTTCCAAGCGCCTATCATCCGCCATGACAATACTGCCGAAACCATCTTCAGCAGCAACATAGATACTTGGAAGAACTTGGGAAGTTTCCGGTTCGTGGACAATGTCGGAGCCTGTTTCTCCCAGATGAACTGGATAGAAAAGGAAATCAACGACGATGCCCTTGAATATGCCGGACATCAGGAGAGGATTTTCAATCACTATTCGGAGTATCCAGGCTCATGCTTTACTGAAAAGCTGCTCAGGGACGAACAGGTACGTCGGCAGTTGCAAATGCCTAACTCCTATAAGGCATGGCTTGCATACAGCGCCGACTTTCTCCGCCGGATGAACCGCAAGAACATGAAACTTATCGGTATACCCGAGGAAGAGGTTCTCGCGTTCACGGATTCCCGTGCGGACGTCGACCTCGAGGAGGATCCGGAGCCGGATTATTCCGTTTTCGTGAAACCTCACCCGGACAAGGAGTCCATCGACTCCAACCTTGACTATGCCAAGAGATTGGATAGCCTGCTGAACCATAATTGACGCATTCAAATCCGGATCAAGGGAAATCATGGAATATATCAGGGTTACAAAAGATAATCTGGAACAGGAACATATCTGCTGCGCTATTTCGAATAATAAAGATGTGCAGGTGTCATCCAAGAAAGCATGGCTGGCCGAACGCTTTGACGATGGTTTGGTTTTCTTGAAGAGCGTTGAACGAGGGAAGTGCTTCATTGAGTACATTCCGGCTGAAAATGCCTGGAACCCTATCGTGGCTGACGGCTATATGTACATTGACTGTATATGGGTATCCGGATCTTTCAAGGGCCATGGTTATTCCAACGACCTTCTTGAAGAGTGCATCAAAGACAGCAAGAACAAGAATAAAATTGGACTGTGCATTCTTTCTTCTGCCAAAAAGAAACCTTTCCTTTCCGATCCGAAGTTCTTGGATCATAAAGGATTCAAGATATGTGACGAAGCCGATAACGGCATCCAGTTATGGTATCTGCCGTTCTATGCCGACGCCATTGTCCCCAGGTTCAAGGAGTGTGCGAAGCATCCTCATATTGACGAACCGGGCTATGTGCTGTATTACACCAGTCAATGTCCCTTCAACGGTAAGTACGTTCCCGTTCTGGAAACTGTGGCGAAGGAACAGGGGGTACCGTTCAAAGCAATCCATCTGAAAAGTAAAGAGGAGGCACAGAACGCTCCTTCGCCCATCACTACCTATGCATTTTTCAGTGACGGAAAATACGTTACCAATGAGCAGATGAACGATAAGCGCTTCCTTAAGGTGATCGGCAAGTCATAGCCCTCCCGGTTCACTATCCTTTGTCCAAGTGTGAAACATTTGCCGAATACCATAACCGTACTGAGAATAGCGGGGTCCATCGGTCTTCTGCTCTGCGATGTGACCGGATGGCTGTTTTGGACGCTGTATGTCCTTTGCGGTGTCAGTGACATGGTTGACGGTCGGCTTGCCAGGAAACTTCATGCGGAAACCGAAGCGGGGGCGATTCTGGACAGTGTGGCTGATTTGTCATTCGTGGTATGCTGCGCAATCCGGATGCTGCAGGTGGTAGAGATTCCTGTTTGGCTGTGGAGCTGGGCCGGGGTGATCGTCTTCATCAAGATTGTGAACCAAGTATCAGCCCTTGTCGTCTGCAAACGGTTCTGTTTCCCTCACACGCCGGCTGATAAACTGACCGGTATACTTCTTTTTCTGGCTGCCCCCTCAGTGTTCTGGTCTGTGATTCCCATCGCTGCTGTGGGTGCTGTCGCGGCATTTGCTGCAGTACAGGAAGGACATTTGATCAGAACTGAGCCCGGAAAAAGATTACATTGATAGTAAGATAAGTCGAACTATGGCACCCCACATATCATGAAACTGGAAAAATGAACTGCATTAGAAGTTTGCAAGGAATTGATACTTCTTTATTCAGTGATGTGGATGACTGTGATTATCTTACGGCACTCATTAAAGCCACGATTCCTGCACTTCCTAAACCGAAAGCGAGGAAGAATCCGATGAAGTAAATTCAAAAATATGAATGAAGTAAACCCAAAAGAAACCAGCCGAGCCAAAGCCTTTGAATTATGGATGAAGGCTCCTAATCCGATGGTTACATTCTTCAAGACGATTGATGTTACGCGGTTGGTAAGAATAAGCAGGAAGAAGGGGTACAAGTTCAACATGCTGCTGGACTGGTGTATTGGCAAAGCCGCTTCTTCCATTAAGGAGTTTTATCTTCTCCCTATTGGAGATAAACTAATGCAGTATGAGTCTCTTGCGGTCAATACCATTGTCAAGAACAAGGATGGAGAGGTATCTTCCTGCGACATTCTCTATACAGAAGACCTCGAGCAGTTCAATCGCCAGTACTTGGAATCTACTCGGAAGGTTGCAGAGAGTTGCTCCGACATGGATATATCAGATAAAAGCATGGTCATCGGCACATCGGCAATTATCGATACTGAGATTGACGGAGCCGTTGGCATGAACAGCGGAATTTTCAATAATCCGTTTATGATTTGGGGCCGATACAGAAAGAGATGGTTCCGGTACTTTCTTCCCATTTCCTTCCAATTCCACCACACGCAGATGGATGGCGCCCACGCTGGAAAGTTCTTGGCCAATCTGCAGGAAGAGATTTACCGGCTGCGTAAGTAAATTCGAATTTATCGGTCTCCCGGTTCTTTAGCCAGAAAGGAAAATGCGACCATAATTGGGGGATACAAAAAACAAGACTTTGTAAAGTATTTGAAAATCAATAATCTGCAAAGTCTTGTTGTGCCTCGGGCGGGTGCGTAGTTATCGGTGTCTATCGTGTATTCTTGGTGGCTATTGATTGTTTTGTCTATCAAGTGGTTGTTATAACCCAGCGGTGTATTCAAATAATGAGCGGAAAACGCGACCAAATGCGACC